>Ga0310826_100349_pt1 | contig 54229 bp, 50 predicted proteins | sample WT_ome_FD_201306 | JGI IMG/M metagenome (GOLD analysis project Ga0310826, IMG submission 201306) | Sorghum-adapted microbial communities enriched on wild type (WT) sorghum from Joint BioEnergy Institute, Emeryville, California, United... ... | reverse complement strand
AAGAACGAGATTTTTTCAATAAGAAATCCTAGTCATATCAAGGCTTAGCACTAATTTTCAAGGTGCGAAAGTTGAGTAAACAATATAAACTAAAATAATTCGAGAAAATTACCACTTTTAGACACTTCCCGCGGACATGGGCCTTGTTTTTGTGCGTCTGCCGCCCATCCGTGCCGCATACCCTAAACTGGAACAGTCTTGCGAAGAGGAGGGGTGCGCCCTGATCCCGGTGAACCAGATTCGAACATGGCGTCCGTTTGTCGGTCCGTTCGATCCCTGTCCGCCGATCACCCGCAAAGCTTATCTTGTGCCGCCGAACTTGTTCATCCCGTACCAGCCGCCGAATTGGCCGCAGTTCCCGCCCGCCGAAGCCTTGAAACGCGGCACGCTGTGGCCTGCGCTTTACAGTCCGTATGAATCCCGCATGCTGGAAGGGAGGACGCAAGGGCCATGAGCGACGGGAAGAAGCCGGACGAAGCCTACTATCAGCTCATGACCGAGCTGCAGCAGCTTGATTTCGTGCTCGTGGAGTTGACGCTCTACCTGGATACACATCCTTACGACATGCAGGCGGTGCAGCAGTTCAACCAGTTCGCGCAGCGAAGGCGGCAGGTCGCGCAAGCTTTCGAGAGCCGGTACGGGCCGCTCCTGCAGTTCGGCCACAGCTATTCCCGCTATCCGTGGGACTGGTCGGATACGCCTTGGCCGTGGCAAGTGTAAGGCAGAATGCCGGCATGAGGAACAATCGGACGGGGAGGGACTCAAGCAGATGTGGATTTACGAGAAAAAATTGCAATATCCGGTGCGCGTCAGCAAATGCGATCCGCGGATGGCGAAATACCTGATCGAGCAATACGGCGGCGCGGACGGCGAACTGTCGGCGGCGCTCCGCTACCTGAACCAGCGGTATACAATTCCGGACAAAGTCATCGGCCTGCTGACGGACATCGGAACGGAGGAGTTCGCGCATCTCGAGATGATCGCGACGATGGTCTACAAACTGACGAAGGACGCAACGGTGGAGCAATTGGAAGCGGCGGGGCTCGGCCCCCATTATTCCAACCACGACCGGGCGCTGTTCTACAACAACGCGGCCGGCGTGCCGTGGACGGCGACGTACATTCAGGCGAAGGGCGATCCGATCGCGGATCTGTACGAGGATATCGCGGCGGAAGAAAAAGCGCGGGCGACGTACCAGTGGCTCATCGACCAGACGGACGACGTCGACCTCCAGGACAGCCTGAAGTTCCTCCGCGAACGCGAAATCGTACACTCGCTGCGGTTCCGCGAGGCGGTCGAGATGCTGAAGGCGGAGCAGGAGACGAAGAAGGTGTTTTGATGACGTTGCCGGCATTGAGAAAGGATGCCGCTCTGCCCGGTCGGGGCGGCGGCATCCTGCTCAATGAATCTTGTTTTATATCAATGGCATGAACAAACTCCCGCTGTGTTGGAGTGCATGCGGGAGTTTATCTTCAGTCCGTGATGATATCGGCCGCCCTTGTGCCACGGGGCGCGGACTGTTCGTCCGCCACCGCAAAGCCGACGGCTCTTCAGGCGGTTGTTGTACGGTGACCGCAGGTGCTGCAACACCTGTGGTCTTCTTATTGTAAGCGTTTCGTGCTACAATGATTCCACAATCAACGAAAATTTGAAACGCTCCCGAACGTTCCCATGCAAGATGACCGATCTGTATCAACATTAACACGATCCGGGAGGAAACCGAATTGGCCATTCTGGCGATCATCATCGTCTGCCTCATCGTCTGCTACGGCATTTACCGCGGTTACCCGCCTTCCTTCGCGGGCAGGATTCAACTCCTGGGCATTCAGCTGACCCTGCTCGGCATCTTCCTTCTCCTGTTCTGGGGATTGGAGAAAGCGGAGTTCTTCGTGTACCTGGCTTTCGCCGCGGCTTTGTCCGGCACACTCCTGACCATCCTGTTCACGTTCAAGGAAAAATAACCGGCGTTTGACGGAGGTTCCCGCACATGAGCTTTATCATCGTCATCCTGCTCATCCGGTTCAACAGCAAGCTGCCCGGCAGAGACCCCGTGCAGGAGGCGCTCGACCGGTATTTCGAAGGGAAGAATGCAAGAACGGAGGACAATGAAGCCCGCTCCGATTGACGGCCAAGGCGGAAAATGATAACATGATCCGGATTGACAAACTCAAGACTTAAGATTATCATTGATGTTTCCCAGGGTTCCGCAGTCTGGCCGGCCGGCCTGGTCCGAGAGGAAACCGCACGGGAGACGCCCGTGTAACACGGAGGGACAAAAGCCCGGGAGGAATATCCGAGATATTCTTCCCGGGCTTTTTGCCATACCAAGCCGATCGCACGGACAAGGAGTGATCGAAATTTGAACCGGTACTGGCTGCTGATCTTCATCGCGGCGGCGTTTGAAATCGCCTGAAATATGCGGATTCGGCGATGGAAACCACAATGACGATCGTCTCGATCCTGATGAGCTTCGGGCTTCTGATTTATGCCGGGAAGAAGCTGCCCGCCACGACCGTGTACGCCGTATTCGTCGGATTGGGTACGGCGGGGACCGCCGTCATCGAAATGCTGTTCGTCGGCGTGCCGTTCAACCCGATGAAGGCGGCGCTGATCGCGTCGCTGCTCGTCGGGATCATCGGGCTGAAAACCGTGACGGCTTCCGATGACGGTCGGGAACGGGGTGAGAGCCGGTGGGCTGGGTGGCCCTCATCCTGGCCGGCTGCTTCGAAATGGTCGGCGTCGCGGGCATCACCATGGTCAATCGGAAGCCTTCGGCGCGCTCCTTCCTGGTGCTCGTCCTCGGGTTTCTCATGAGCTTCGTGTTGCTCGCCCGGGCCATGAACGACATCGCCATGGGAACGGCCTGCGCGGTCTGGACGGGGATCGGGACCGTCGGCAGCGCCGTCACGGGCATGATCGGTTTCGGCGAACCGAAGGATTGACGCAGAATCTTCTTCATTCTCCTGATCGTCTCGTCCGTCATCGGCCTCAAGCCGGTGGCGTAAATCAAATCCCCTCGACGATCCGCTTTGCCCGCTCCGCCACCTGAGCCAGAAGTTCGTCCTCGTCGATCGTGAGCAGCCGCCGGCCGCGCATCAACACCCGGCCGTCCACGATCGTCGTGTCGACGTCCGCGCCGACCGCGCCGTACGCAAGCAGAGAGGGAAGATTGTGGACCGGCTGCAGGCGGGGTTTCCTAAGATCAATCAAAATGATATCCGCCTTCTTCCCGGCTTCCAGCGTCCCGACCTCATGCGCAATGCCGAGCAGCTCCGCGCTGCCGACGGTCGCCATCCGCAGCGCCTCCATGGCCGGCAGTTTCGCGGGATTGCCGAGGTCCAGCTTCTGCAGCCACGCGGCGGCCCGAATCTCCTCGAACATATCCAGGGTGGTCGCGCTGCCCGCGCCGTCCGTGCCGATCCCGACCGCGATCCCCTGCGCGGTCATGTCCGACACCGGCGCGATGCCGCATCCGAGCTTCAGATTGCTGACCGGATTGTGCGCCACGCCGCCCCGCATGCCGCGCAGGCGTCCGATATCGCGCCGGTTCAGATGAACGGCGTGGGCGAGCAGCACATGCAGCCGTTCGAACAGCCCGAGGTGGACCAGATACTCCGTCGGCGTCTGATTGTATCGCTCCCGGATGATCGCCGCCTCTTCCACCGTCTCCGCGAGATGCGTATGGATCGGAATCTTCTCCTGCTCGGCCAGCCGGATCAACTCGCGCCAGCGCTCAGGCGGAACCGTGTACGGCGAGTGCGGCCCGAGCATGGTCGTGATGCGTCCTTCGGCCTTGCCGCTCCAGCGCCGGATCAGATCCAGCGCTTCATTCATGCGCCGGCCGCCGTCGTCTTCCGTGAACACGAGCCCGCGGGTCAGCGAGGCGCGCATTCCGGTCTCCTCCACCGCCGCCGCGATTTCGTTCATATGAATGTACATGTCGGCGAACGCCGTCGTGCCCGAGCGGATCATCTCGGCCATCGCGAGCTTCGCGCCCCAGTAGATGTCTTCGGGCGTCATCCGGGCTTCGGCGGGCAGCATCTTCCGCTCCAGCCAGTCCATCAGCTTCAGATCGTCGGAGAATCCCCGGAGCAGACTCATCGGCGAGTGCTGGTGCGCGTTGATCAGCCCCGGCATCGCCGCCATGCCGTCGGCATGGATGACCTCGCAACCGTCTTCCGGGATGTCCGGACCGAGTCCCGCGATCCGGTCGCCTTCGATCAGGATGTCACCGGTGAACGGCTCGTCGTCCCGCATCGTCAGAATCGCCGCGTCTTTGATCAGAATTTTTTTCACTAAAGACAACCTCCTTTTCGGCGCTTATACTAAACCTTGACGTTGGTGGAAGGTCAAGCGCGGGAGGAGGTGATCGCACCGTGAAAATCAAGGAAGCCGCGGAACGGCTGGGCATCTCGCAGCGGGCGATCCGGTTCTACGAGAAGAAAGGGCTGCTCGCGCCGGCCAGACGGGAGAGCGGGTACCGGGAATTCGACGGGGACGACATCTGGCGGCTGCAGACGATCGTCGCGCTCAGGGAAGCGGGCATGCCGATCGCCGACATCCGGACGGCGCTCGCCGGCATCGACGCGAGGGACGGCAACCGGCTCATGGAGCTGCTCGAGCTGCAGCGGTCCGTCCTGTTCGCGAAATGGGTCGAAATGAAGCAGATCATCGAGACGACCGACCGCATGATCGAGTCGCTCCGGCAGAACCGGGCGCCGGCGCTCGACGACCTTTACCAATTGGCGGAACGTTCGAGGAGACTCCGGGAGCAGCGGGCGTGGGAGGACAAATGGGGTTTCGACCGGCTGGCCGGCGACCACGACCGGCTCGTCCGGGAGGACATGACGAAATACCGGCACTACGACGAGGCGCTGCGCCTGATCGTCGAGCGGGTCGCTCCGGTCCGCGGGGAGCGCGGGCTCGACATCGGGACGGGCACGGGCAACCTGGCCGGCCTGTGCCTTGAAGCGGGGGCGGAGATGGCGGCCGTCGACCAGTCGAAGGAGATGCTGAAGGCGTGCCGGCGCAAATTTCCCGAAGCGGAGACGCGGCTCGGCAACTTCCTCGCGCTGCCTTACCTGGACGGAAGGTTCGACTTCGTCGTCTCCAGCTTCGCGATGCGCCATCTGGCGGGCAGCCAGATCCTGCTGGCCGTCCAGGAAATGCGGCGGGTATTGAAGCCCCACGGCCGGATCTGCATCGCGGACCTGATGGAGGGCGGGGAAGGCGGCCCGCAGGCCGACGGTGAGGCCGGGCTGCCGCTTCCCGCGCTCCTCGAGGCGCTTGAGACGAGCGGCTATCTTGCGAAGACGGACCGGGTGGGCGGGCGGACGCACGTCGTGCTGGCCGTGCCCGTTCGGCCGCACCGGCCGGAATGACAGACGGCGGGCTGATCGATCCGGTATCCGGCATAATGCAAATTTACATCACAATTGGACCATTTTGGCGAATTGGGATGATTGTCGTGCAGATTTGCACTATATTCGGCGTTCTCGGCTTGCATGCGAAAAATATAATGGATTTTTGCATTACACAGGCGCGAGGGATTGGTGGGGATTTTTCCTGAACCATGCGCAACATCCCCGCCCTGCCGGCCTCGCCAGCGGATGCGGGGTGTTAGCTTTCATGTCCGCCATTCGTCCGGTGTCAATGGTTCGCGGCCGGCTTCGACCAAGGACACGGCGGCTTTCGGCTGCCTGCCGCTCCGGCCGGCCGTCCGCTCCCGTTCCCGCACCGAGACGCCGCCCGCAGATCCGCCCGCCGTGCGCCCGACCGTTCCGCCGGCCGTTCCGCCGGCAGTACCGCCTGTTGTCCGGCCGGCCGTCCGCGAAGACTTTCGCCCCGCCGCATACCCGGCCGTCCGGCGGCGGCGCAGCCGGGTCCGGTACAGCCACAGCGCGTATTGCAGCGGCCGGATGAGCGCGAGCCGGTACGCCTCCTTCTCCCCGGCCCGGCGGAACACGTCGCGCGCCGGCTTCGGATTCACCTCCAGCAGCCAGAACCGGCCGCCTTGGTCGATCGCGAGATCGAGGGCGAGCTCGCACAGCGGGCCGAAACTGTCCTCCAGGTATTCCGCAACCTCGATGCCGAACCGCTCGATTTCCTCCCGCACCTGCTCCGCCTTCTCCTCGCTGCCGAGCCAGCCGGGCAGCACGGCGGACAGCCGCGCCGCCTGGCCGCCGCCGTGCAGATTGCTCGTCACGCTGCCCGGCGGTCCGATCCGCACGGCGCAGCCGGTCGCGCTCCACTCGCCGCGGCCGTCTTTCTGCACGAGCAGCCGGTAGTCGTGCACCCGTCCGTTCGGAAGCCGGATCTGGATGCCCTGCTGCACGAGATATTTGCGACCGCGCAAATCCCAGGCGGCGAGCTTCGCCGGCAGCCGGGACGCGCGGATGCGCATCGGGCGGATGATCCGCCGGGATTGGTCGCGCCCTTGGACGAGCAGGCTGCCGCCCGAACCCGAGCGCTGGATGCGCAGAATACCGCGGCCGCCCGTGCCGCCCGCCGGCTTCAGGTAGAGCAGCGAATGGCGTTTCAGCATCTCGGTCAGATCCCGGCTGCTCTCATAGAGCCGCGTATGGGGCAGATGGTCGCGGAACCGGGAATCGCGGGCGAGCGTCCGGTAGACCGACCATTTGTTGCCGATCGGCTTGTTCAGGAACAGCTGGTGCGCATACCGGGAGCGGAAAGCCTTGAGCCGCTCGAACCGCGGGCTCCGCTGGATCCGGCACCGGTCGAAGATCATGTGCGGGAACCCGGTCCATACCCGCTGCCACGAGCCGGACTCCGGCACATATCGCTGGGCGTGGATCCGGTTCGTCGTGAAATTGACGTCGTCCGGCGTGAACACGATCACGTCGAGGCCGATCTTGCGCGCGGCCAGCGTCATTTTCCGGTAGACCGGACGCTCTTCGAGCAGCCCGCGGTCGTTCAGGTAGAGCGTCATGATGCCGAGCACCGGTTTGCCCATGTCAGGATTCACACTCCCGCGCTCCGGATCGGTCCGCCGCCGGCGCGAGGACGCCGACAAGCCGCACGAAGCCTTCGCCGTTCGTCCCGGGCGCTTCGGCATCCGTGAGCCCGGCGCGCCGGCACATCGCGACGGTCCGGCCGTCGGAGGCCGGCACGCGGCATTCCAGCATCCCGGTCCGCTCGAGCAGCGCCCGGGTCAGGTTCGTTCCGATGCCGCGGCCGCGCAAGGCGGGATGCACGACGACGACGAAGGCCTCGCGGCCCCGGCCCATCGCCAGCGCGACGCCGGCCGTCCCGCCGCCCAGCTTCGCGACGGCGCAGGCCGCGCCGGTCTGATCCGGCCGGCCGAGCAGCACCGGATCGAGCGCGGCCAGCCGGCGCAGCGCGTCCTCGCTAACCGCGCCTTCGCCGAAGGCCGCCGCGAACGCGAGCAGCCGCCGGCGGTGCAGAATCCATTTGACCGGCGTAACGAAGCGGATGATCGTCTCCATCAGGCTCCGCCCGCTTTCTTCTTTTTCTTCTGCTTGAGCAGGAACTGGCTGTACTGGAAAATGCGTTCGAGCGACTTCTGCCGGATGTGCGGCTCGTCGAATTTCATCGGTTTCGAGTTCGCCTCGAAGAACCAGATGCCGCCCTGCTTGTCGACGCCGAGGTCCATCGACATCTCGCCGAGCTCGTGACCGGACGCCCGCTCGATCTGGCGCGCGATGAGCAGGGCGGCGCTCTTCACCTTCGCGAGAATTTTGCGCGCCTGCTCGGGGCCGAACGCGCCGACCAGCAGTTTCTCGGGCTCCTCGATGCTGCCGCCGCGCGGCACGTGGGTCGTGATGCTCGACGATCCGGCCAGGCGCGCCCCGATGCCGGTGATGTCCCATTGGCCGCGCTGGTTTTTCTGGATGAGCACCCTGAGGTCGAACTGCCGGTCGGCGTACGCGGCCAGTTCGATGCCCTGCTGCGCGATGTACCGCTCGCCCTGGCTCTGCTTCTTGATCCGGTTCCACAGCCCGTCGAACGTGCTGCAGCGGAACGTCTTGCTCCGCTTCTTCTGCTGCAGCTTCAGCCGGTACGGCAGCTGCTTCTCCTTGAACAGCCGCACGGACATGATGCCGACGCCCGCCTTGCCGCTGACCGGCTTCAGGTACAGGAACGGGTGCTGCTTCAGCATGCGCCGGAGGCTTTCCCGGCTGACGAGCCGGCGCGTCACCGGAATGTACGGGCGGGTCGTCTTCGACAGGCTGAGCCATTCGAACAGGCTCCATTTGTTGAAGAACGAGGGGTTGAACAGCCGGATGTTCGGGTGCTTGAGGCAGGCCGCGATTTTGCGCCGCACCGCCGGCAGCATCTCGTCCTCGCGCATCGGGACCCGGTTGTAGACGATGTCCGGAAGAGGGAACCAGCCTTTCTTCCACGACTGCGTTTCCTCGGAGAACGTGTAGCCGGCCACGCGCGGCTTCGACAGTTTGAGCTGGCTGACGGTTACGACATAGGTCGTGAAGCCGTGCTCCCGTCCGGTTCGGATCAGGTCGGCGAAGTTGTTCCGGTTGCCCCGGAAGAGCTGCACGTCATCCTCGATCGTCAGGATCGCGAACGCCGGGCGATTCGCCGTGGTATCCGCGGCGGGCTGCTGCTGGATGGCGGGTTGCTGCATCATGACTCCCTCCTCCTGAAGCGGGCCAGATACAGGCAATGTTCGAGAATGTACTCCATGGACTGCCGTCCCTGGCTTTTGAGCGCCGGATGCTTGAAGATCGAGCGGCCGGGCTTCGCGTTCGCCTCGAACATCCAGACGTTGCCGTTCTTGTCGATGCCGATGTCGAGCCCGAGCTCGCCGAGCATGTGCGGATAGTTCCGCTCGATCGCCTCGGACAGTTTGACGGCGACCTTCTTCGCGTTCTCGAGCACCTCGCCGGCGCGCTCGCCGAACGTCCGGCTGAGCGCCTGCTCGGGCGTCATGAGCGAGCCGCCGTTCTTGATGTGGGTCGTCACGCTGCCGCGCCCGGCCTTCTTCGCGCCGATGCCGACGGGGACCCATTTGTTATCGCCGTTCTTGTGCATGTGGAAGCGGAAGTCGATCGGACAGCCGTCGATCTCGACGAGCCGGATGCCCTGCTGGATGACGTAGCGGGACAGCGCGCTGCCATGCCGCGCCTGCAGCATGCGCATCAGGGAGCGGAAGTTCGGGAACCGGAGCAGCACGTTTTTGCCGTTCTGCCGGTACCTGGCGAAATAGCCCCGCTTCGGGTGGTACGTCAGCCGGTAGATGCCCGCCCCGAGGCTTCCGGCCGTCGGCTTGAAATAGACGAACTGGTGCTTCTCGATCATTTCCTTGAGCTTCTCCGGCGTCGGCCCCGACACCGATTCCGGCAGATGCTTCTCCCCGTCGGAATCGCCTTGCAGGAGGTCGTAGACGTCCGACTTGTTGAAGAAGCTCCAGTTGAAGAACGGAATGTTCTTGCGCACGAACCGCTCCCTGAGCCCGGCGATGGACGACGTCGTCTCCGCCCGGCGGCTCGGCAGCCGGTTGTAGACGACGTCGGGCAGCGGCACCTTCTTGCGGATCCATCCGCCCTTCGGACCCAGGAACCAGCCGTTCACCTGCTCGTTCTGCCAGTCGATGTCGCGCGGCGTGAACGCGAAGAAGTACGCTTTCTTGCCGCCGATCGCGAGCAGTTGCCGGATGAACGGCGTGCGGGAGCCGAACGGCATGGAGGCGGTGCGGACGGACGAGTCCGTGAGGACGCCGATGAGCGGGCCGATCTGGACTTCGTTGTTCTCGTTCAGGATATAGACGCTTCCCGCCTTCGGCACGCCGATCAGGCTGCGAAGGCCGGCCGACAGGTAGATGTACTTTCCCTCCCTGCGCAGCGGGCGCAGGGAGGCCGTCGCCCGTTCCCTGCCGAGCTTCAGCAGGATCCGCTTTTTGCCGGTGAGCTTGAGCTGCCTGAGCAGCGCGCCGGTCACGTAGACGACCCGGTCGGCTTGCCCCGAGAAGCGGACGTTGCAATTCGTCAGACTCATGATTGAACCTCCCGCATGTCAGCCGTAGAGTGGGCAGTCGTCCCGTTCATGCGGCGCTTCCGCCGCCGGTCCGCCGGAAACGTGATGCAGCGCGCGCCCGCGGCCGGCGTTCCCGCCGCCGCCAGGCGGAGGCCGTAGCGAATCGTCCGTTCCGCGGCCAGCCGCTCGCCCGCGGCGTCGCCGATCTCCGCGAAAATCGCGCGCCCGGGCTTCGCGTTGAGCTCGAGCAGCCACAGCCGGCCGTCCGGCTCGATGCCGAAATCGGCGCCGATCTCCGCCAGCCGGCCGAACGCGCGCTCGGCCTCGCGGGCGGCGAGCAGCGCGGCGCGCTCCGCCCGGCCGAGCAGCCGGGCGGCCGCATGTTCGCCGAGCATGGCCGCAAGATATGGATGGGCGGCGCGCGCCGTGCCGCCGCCGTGCAGATTGCTCGCCGCCGCGCCCGGACGGCCGATCCGGACGGCGGCGCCGGCCAACGCCCACCGCCCGTCGCCGTCCTTCTGCACGAACAGGCGAAGGTCGAACGGTTCGTCCGCCGCCGTCCGAAGGCGCAGCAGCGGCTGCACGAGGTAGGGGCGGCCGCGGGCGAGCGCGGCCGCGGCATGCGCGAGCCGCTCCGCGGGCACGCGCAGCGCAAGCGGCCGGTTGCGCAACGTCCGGCCGGTGATCCGGACGATGCCGCCGCCGTGCTCGGGGCACAGCGCGGCCGCGCCCCGGCCCTGCATGCCGGCGGCCGGCTTGAGGAACAAACCGGCCGGATGCGCCGCGAGCAGGGCGGCGAGCCGCCGCGGCCTGAGGACGGCCGTCGGCGGCAGCAGCGGGGCCAGCTCGCGGCAGCGCCGGAGCGCCGCGTGCACCTGCGCCTTGCCGGGCAGCGCGCGCCCGAGCGGCGCGGCGCCGTGCCGCCGCAGGATGCGGACGGCGCGCGCGCCTGCCGCCAGCTCCGCCGGCGAGCGCGGGAACCGCCGGTCGAACCAGACCGGCGGCACGGGCGCCACGGCGGGCGTCCAGACGCCGTCCTCGAGCATCCAGCCGCGCACGCTTGCGCGGCCGCGCTCCTCCCGGACGCCTTCCGGCGCGAACGCGATCACGCGCACCCCGAGGCCGCTCCCGGCCTCGGCCAGCATCCGGCACAGCCGGTCCTCCGGCAGCCGCCCGCCGGACGGCTCCCGGCTCATCAGCACGCCGAACAGGCGGCCGCCTTCCGGCCCGCAGCCGCCGTCCCGCCCGCCCTGGCGGACGGTGGGCTCACAGTCCGGCCAGATGGCGCGCATAGAGCAGCATGACCCGCACGGACGGCCGGATGCCCGTGGCGCTGAGCGGCGTATTGTCGTTCTTGGACGGCTTGCTGTTCACTTCCAGCAGCCAGACGCGCCCGGACGTGTCGAGCGCGAGATCGATGCCGAGCTCGCCGAAATGCGCCGGAATCTGCGCGTCGACGCCGGCCGCGATCTGCAGGGCGGCGCTTCGGAGCCGCGCGGCGGCGTCCTGGCGGCCGGCCGCCAGGTTCGATTTCGCGATCGCTTCCTTCACCGTGCTGAGGGTGCCGCCCCGCGCGATGTTCGAGACGAAATGCTGGCCGCCCGCGATTCTGGCCACGATCGAGGTGACGATCCACTCGCCGGAGCCGTTCTTCTGCACGAGCGCCCGGAAATCGATCGGCCGGCCGCCGGCTTCGATCAGATTGAGCCCCTGCTGGACCAGGTAGCGGCCCGACTTCAGCCTGCCCGAAATGGAGGCGTACAGCTTGAGCAGCGTCGGAAACTGCTGGCGGCGCGTGCCGAGCGTTGTCGCGTGATGCGCGGCGTATCCGCCCGCCGGGCTGCGGACGATCTTGATGATCCCTTTGCCGAGGCTCCCCCGGACCGGCTTCAGGAACACCGACGCATGCCGCGAGCACATCGATTTCAGCATCGGAAAACCGGTGAGCAGGTGGGACTCGGGCAAGAACCGTCCGAGCGAAGGCTGTTTGCGAAGCGCGCTGAACACTTCCGACTTGTCGAGGAATTTCTCGTTGAACACCTGCGTGCCGAAGCGCGATTTTACTTCCCTGATGAAATGTTGTACGCTGGTTTTGTTCTCCAGCTTGCGCGTCGTCAGCCGGTTGTTCACGACATCCGGCGCGGGCGCCTTCGCGCGTCGCCATCCGTCGGCCCAGACCCACGCGTTCAGCCGGGAGACGCCGGAGCCCAGCATCGCCGGAGTCAGAAAATAGACCGCACCGCCCATCAAGTTCGCCGCGTCCACCAACTCCTTGCAGAAACCGGTGATCGCGCCGAACGGACGATCGGGCGAATGCGGATAATCCCGGCTGACCAGCACGCCGACGAGCGGACCGAGCACGAGCTGGCGGGACGCGCGGCGGTAGCGCATGCGGAGGGTGCACGGCGCATGCAGGCCGAGCCGTCCGGCCAGCGTCTGGCTGATGCGCATGCCGTCGTAGCGCTGGACCGGGATCACTTTCACGCTGTCTTGATACGCGCCGAACTTGAGCTGGACCGTCTGGCCTTGCGGAATCTGCCATTTCCTGAGATGCGATTCGCCAAGCATGAGCGTGTCTTCGGACAGGATGCCGGAGCTGACGATCTGAACGCTGACCTTCGAACTTTGCATCTCGATCTCCTTTCGTCCCTCAAGCGGACGCCCTGGGCCGCCCGGCGGCGCAAGCTGGTCATGGATCACGATTACTCCACTATATGAGGACATCTATACACTGGTGATTGACCCTCCGGGCGATCACGCAAAAGGACGGACCAGGATGCAGCTGTGGCTATTCATCACGGTGAATGTGTGCGTGGCCGCCTTCGTCGGCGCGCTGACCAACCATTTCGCGATCAAAATGCTGTTTCATCCGCGGCGCGCGCTGCATGTTTTCGGCCGACGGGTGCCGTTCACGCCGGGGCTCATTCCGAAGCGCAAAGACGAGATCGCCGCGGCGCTGGGTGATGTCGTCGCGAAATATCTCGTGACGGCCGACGGGCTCCGGGAATGGCTGCGGAGCGGCGCGATGCAGGAGGCCGCGGCCGCGAAGATCCGCGGCTGGCTGCTTGCGCGGGCCGAAGAGGGGCTCACGGCGGAAGGGCTCATGCTGAAGTTCACGGATCGCAAGTCCTGGGAAGCGCTGCGGGCGAAATGGGCGGAGCGGGGAACCCGGCTGGCGGAGATTTGGATCGGGCGGCTGTGGGAAGAAGGCGGCTGGAAGTCGAAGACGATCGCGGAACTGGTGCCCGGATGGTCCGGGGAGGCGATTGACGGATGGGCGGCGTCCGCCGCGGACTGGCTGGCGGCTTCGATCCGGGAGGAGCTGCTGTCCTTGCGCGGACAGCGGATGCTGCGCGACATGATCGACGGGCTGCTGGACCGGACGGGCGGATGGGTCGGCGTGCTCGCGGGCCTTTTCGTGGATGTGGACAAGGCCGCGGCGAAACTGACCGAGGTGCTTGCGGATCAGCTTGAGGGCGGCGCGCTGCGCGAGACGCTGCGGGCCTTCATCGCGAAGAAGCTGGCGGAGGCGGGGGAGTGGACGCTCGGACAGGCGGCCGCCCGGCTGTCGGGCGAAGAAAATCCGCTCCCCTGGCTGAAGGAGCGGGCCGTGCGCCTGCTTCGCCTGGAAGAACGGATCGGCGAACTGGAAAAACTCGATGTCGGCGGTCTGCTCCTCCGCCATGAAACCGCGTGGACCGAAGCGCTGCGGACCATCGTCGGCGCCGCCTTCGACCTCTTGGATCGCCGGCTCGAGACGGTCGTCGCCGCGCTCGAGCTGCCGCGGCTCGTGCGGAAGCAGGTCGAGAAGTTCCCGGTCGAGCAGGTCGAGCGCATCATCCTGAGCCTGTCGGGTCGGGAATTCCGCGCCATCACCTGGCTGGGCGCGCTGCTCGGCGGCATCATCGGGCTGTTCCAGTCGGTTTTCCTGAGGCTCATCGGCTGAGGCGGCTGTCGGGGAAATCCACCCGCCCCGGATGATCCCGATCCTTCCCGGTCATCCCGGGACGTTCCCGTTGCGGCCCGCTCCCGCGACCGGCCGGGCCGCCCGCCCGCCGGGGCTTCAGGCGTGCCGCGCTTCCTGGTCGATCGGGATGCGGGCGGTGAAGACGACGCCGCGCTCCGGCTGGAAGCCGACCTCGACTTCGCCGCCGTAATGCCGGACGCGCTCGACGACGATCGGCAGCCCGAGCCCTTCGTGCCCCTTCTTCTTCGTGCTGTAGCCGGGGGTGAAGATCCGCTTCCGCTCATCCTCCGGCAGCGGATCGCCGGCGTTGCCGACGCTGATGCGCAGCTCCCCGTCCGTCTGGACGATGTCCAGCGTCACGATCCGCGCATGTTCCCCGCGCTTCATCACTTCGTCGAAGGCGTTGTCGACCAGGTTGCCCACGATCCGGACCAGATCGATGCTGCGCACCGCCGACAGCCCGTGCGGCGGTTCCGTAAGCCGGTACTCGAACCGGATCTGCCTGGACTGGGCGATCGCCTGCTTGGCCATGAGCAGCGATTCGAGCGCCGTGGCCGGAATTTTGTCGGCCAGCCGGCTCACCGACTGGATCTCCCCGACCACTTCCTCCATGTACTGCTTCAACTGTTCGTACTTCTTCATCGTGAGCATCGCGTACATGGTCTGCACGTGATTGACGAAGTCGTGCCGCTGGCCGCGGATCGTCGTGATCATCTGCATCAGGTCGCCGACGAACGCCTCCTGCGTCGCGCGGATCGCTTCTTCGCGCGCCCGGGCGATCAGGCGAATGGTCAGGAAGGTGAACACGATGACCGCGAAAATGGCGACATAGAACAGGAAGCGCGTCTCTTCCACGCGCGCGTGGATATACCGCGAGATGAACAGGATGACCAGGATGAAACACTGGATGAAGACCAGGACGACATAGTGCTGGATGTAGCGGTTGCGCTCGTCGACGAGAAACTGCAGCACGCGCCGCCCGGGCGATCGTCCGGTGCGCTCCAGCCACAAGGCGGACGCGGCCAGCAGGCCCATCCCCGGCCCGAACATCAGCAGGAACCGATGCGGCGGCCAGTCGACCGGCTGGGTCGGCGGAAGGCCGGCGAGCATCATGTACACGGTGGACGACAGCTCGATCAGAAACGCGAGCAGGCTCATGACGAGCGCGAGAAAAATGCGGATTTTCCACGTCAGCTCGCGGAAGACAAGCGACAGGACCGCCAGATAGAACAGGGTGCCGACGAACGGCTGGAACATCGGCGAGACCAGCGACAGGCTGGTGACGATGAGCGCCGATGATGCAAGCGTCAGCACGATCAGCCTGGGCGGGAACCGGTCCGGCCGCAAACCGAAGAACCGGAAGCAGAACCAGGACGTGACCAGTATCTCGGGTACCGTGAGATAACAAGCAATCTTGAGAAACAATGTGAATTTCATATCAACCTCGCGCCGGGCCCCAATGTCGAATGCCGTCGGTTCGGGTCGGGGGATATCTTCAGGCTGACGGCTTTCTGGTACAATGAGAATACCATTTCAAATGAGCGGAGGGAAGATGATCATGCCGGATGTTCCGCGGGACGAGGCGGCAACGAAGCACGAGCGCATTTTGGAATACATCAAGGGGCTCAAGGTGGGCGCCCGCCTCTCGGTCCGCTCCCTCGCCCGCAAAATGAACGTCAGCGAAGGCACGGCGTACCGGGCGCTGAAGGAAGCGGAGAGCGCCGGGTATGTCAGCACGCGGGAGCGCATCGGCACGGTGCGGATCGAGAAGAAGCAGGGGCAGCGGAACGGACGGCTGACCTTCGGCGACGTGGCCGGCATCGTCGAAGGCCAGGTGCTCGGCGGGGCGTCGGGGCTCGACATGCCGCTGCACAAGTTCGTCATCGGCGCGATGGAGCTTGACGCGATGGTCCGCTACATCGACGCCGGCAGCCTGCTGATCGTCGGCAACCGGGAGAACGCCCACCGGCGGGCGCTCGAGCGGCATGCGGGCGTGCTGATCACCGGCGGATTCGGCACCGGCGAGGACGTGATCCGGCTGGCCGACGAGACGGGCCTTCCGATCATTTCGTCGAAGCACGACACGTTCACGGTCGCCTCGATGATCAACCGGGCGATGTACGACCGGCTCATCACGCGGAAGATCATGCTCCTCGAGGACATCGTCAACACGGACAGCGCGCCGCTCACGCTGCGGATGGACGAGACGATCGCCGACTACTTCAGGCTGCGGGAGCGGACGGGACATGCGCGTTTCCCCGTTGTCGACGATCGCGGGCGGATTGCCGGCATGATGACGGCGCGCGACGCCGAAGGCGCGGAACCGGGAGAGACGGTCGAGAAGCGGATGACCCGCCCGCCGGTCACGGCGCATCCGTCGATGCCGGTCGCGGCCGCCGCCCACCGGATGACGAGCGAGGGAATCGATCTGCTGCCGATCGTCGACCGGCACCGGCGGCTGCTGGCCGTCGTCAGCCGGTCGGACATCACGCGGGCGCTGCAGTTCGCCGGCAAGCAGCAGCCGGGCGAGACGATCGACGATCTGATCTGGAGCGGGTTTACGGAGGAGAAGCGGACGGAGGACGCGCTGCCGGTCTATGTCGGCAAGATGACGCCGCAGATGTCCGGGCCGGCCGGCACCGTGTCCGAGGGGTCGCTGCTCTCGCTGCTCACGCTGGCGGCGAAGCAGACGATCCGCGAGATCGCGCGGCGCGGCCATGTCGTGGAGAGCATCACGACGTATTTCGTCCGCCCGGTGCAGATCGAGGCGGAAGTGCGGCTCTTGCCGCGCCTGCTCGAGCTGAGCCGCAAATCGGCCAAGGTGGAGATGGAACTGCACGACGAGCACGGGCTGGCCGTCAAGGCGCTCGCCGCCGCGCAGATGATCGATCCGCTGTGACGGCCGGGTTTAAAAGCGGTCCGCCGGCCGCCGCGGCGCTTACTTCATCGCGCGGTAGACGCTGTGATTGCGCAGCCCGGCGAACAGGTTGAACAGGCCGAGCAGCAGGAAGACGGCGCCGACGATGACGCGCACCGTCGATCCGGCGAACAGCAGCATCTGGATCAGGGCGAGCAGGATCAGCATGATGCCCATGGCGATGTTCATCCGCGCCGACAGCAGGCCGCGCGTCTTCGGATCTTCGCTGCGCCGGTAGCGCAGGCTGTAATAGACGGTCGCCGCGAGCGTCGCGAACACGCCGACGGCGAGCGCCCATTGCAGAATGACGTTTTCGATCGGCATGATGTGAAGTCGGCTCCTTTGCTTGACTTGTGTCCGCGGGCCATTCCGGACGACGGCTTGCGGACAGCCGCCGCGTCGGTAGCGCCCGGCGGAGCTGTAACGAGGATTCCGCGTTACAGCGTCCCGGCGCGCCTGTCCGGCGGAGCTGTAACGAGGATACAGCGTTACAGCGTCCCGGTACGCCCGCCCGGCGCGCCATCGCAACAATCTTTCGCCATTGTAACAGATCGGGCCGGGGCTTGTCATATCGGCGCACCTGTCAGCCCGGTCTTCAACTCGCCAACCCGCAACTCGCCGACCCGCAACCCGCCAACCCGCCAATCCGGCCTTCAACCCGCCAGCTCGCGACCTGTCACCCCGGCAGCCGCGGCCGCGCCGTCACCCAGACGTTCATCGTGCCTTCCGCGACAAGCACGGTGCGGATCTCAACCACATAATCGGTGTTCTTCAACCCCTTGTACACCTTGCCGTCCAGCAGCAGCCGCGCCAGCCGCGCCTCCGAGTCGATGTCGTAGACGCTGCGCCCCAGGAAGGCGGCGAGATCGCGCTTGAGCTGCTGCTTGAGCCGCAACTCGGTCACCGCGTCGAGCGGCTGCGGCGTGCCGTCCGGACCGCGCCCGGTCTCGATGTGGGGCACGACCGACCGGATGATCCCGTGCCGGTCCCGGTATTTCGTCAGCTTCCGGATCTCCAGTTCATACTCCCCCAGCTTGTCTTCCGTCTCGTGAAGCCGCTCGACCAGCGCATCGAACTTGGCGGCCATCAGCCCGTTGTACACCGCGGCGCCCGCGACCATGCCGAGGATGAAAATGCCGAGCGCGGCGCCCAGCCTACGGAACCGGTCGAAGGGCGGAACCCGCATCGTCACCATCCCCCCCGGACGATCCAGCGGACCAGTTCGGTGCCGAGATGCGCCCCGAGGAACGCGCAGGCGATGAGCAAAATCTGCTGGACGGCCGGCGACAGATGGCCCTGGGTGACGTTCGCCTCGATGACGCGCACCGGATCGATCGTGCCGCCGATCGCGACGACGATTGCCCAGATTTTGAGCCGCATGGCCGTGTCGAGCATCGTCGATGCCGGCGGATACGAGACGAACACCGCGCCGACCGAGGCGAGCAGCGATCCCCCGATGACGACGCCGAACGCGATGAAGAAATCGATGACGGCCGTCGACAGAAAAACGATCATGCCGGCACCTCCCTTTGGACGGGCCTTTCCCGCTACCCAGTCTATGAGATGGCCGGTCTTTTTTATGATAAAATGATGGCGGGATTACGCGTACGGAAGGGACGGGCGCTTATGACGAGACCGGATTCGTTCGTTCATCTCCACGTGCACAGCGAGTACAGCCTGCTCGACGGCGCGGCGCGCATCCGCGGCCTTGTCGACCGGGCGGCCGAGCTCGGCATGAAGGCGCTCGCGCTGACCGACCACGGCGTCATGTACGGCGCGATTCCGTTCTTCAGCGCCTGCGCCTCCCGCGGCATCAAGCCGATCATCGGCTGCGAGGCTTATCTGACGCCCGGTTCCCGGCTGGACAAGGGGTCGCGCCGCGACAATCCGATCCATCATATCACCCTGCTCGCGAAAAATGCCGAAGGCTACCGCAACCTGATGCGGCTCACCACGATCGCCCACCTGGAAGGCTTCCATTACAAACCGCGCATCGACTACGAAGCGCTCGCCGCCCACGCGGAAGGGCTGATCGTCCTGAGCGGCTGCCTGAACGGCGAAATCCCGCAGCATCTGCTGCACGGACGGGACGAGGAAGCGAAGCGGGTCGCGCTGCGCCTCAGGGAGATGTTCGGCGACGATTTCTACCTCGAGATCCAGGATCACGGCATGCTCGAGCAGAAGAAGGTCATGGCCGGCATGATCCGCCTCTCGGAGGAGACCGGCATTCCGCTCGTCGCGACGAACGACGTCCATTACCTGCGGCCGGAGGACGCGGCGCTGCAGGACGTGCTGATTTGCATCGGAACGGGCAAGTCGATCGAAGACGAAGACCGGCTGAAGGTGACGACGAACCAGAGTTACCTGAAATCGGCGGAGGAGATGGCGGCGCTGTTCCCGCACGTGCCCGAGGCGCTGGCGAACACGGCGCGGATCGCGGAACGCTGCAATCTGGAGCTGACGTTCGGCCGCGCCCATCTTCCCGCCTTCCGGCCGATCCCGGAAGGGATGACCTCCGCGGACTACTTGCGCGCGTTGTGCCGCGACGGGCTGATCGCGCGCTATGGCGGAACGGAGGCGTGGCGGAAGGATCCCGGCTTCCGCGCGCAGGCGGAGGGCCGGCTCGCGTACGAGCTGGACGTCATCGAGCGGATGGGGTACAGCGACTATTTTCTGATCGTGTGGGACTTCATCCGGTTCGCCCGCGAGCGGGGCATCCGGACGGGACCGGGCCGCGGCTCCTCGGCGGGCAGCCTCGCGGCCTACGTGCTGTTCATCACCGACGTCGATCCGCTGAAGTACAAGCTGCTGTTCGAGCGGTTCCTCAATCCGGAGCGGGTGTCGATGCCGGACATCGACATCGACTTCGACGACGAGCGGCGCGACGAAGTGATCGCCTATGTGACCGCGAAATATGGCGAAGCGCACGTCGCGCAGATCATCACGTTCGGGACGCTGGCGGCCCGGGCGGCCGTGCGCGACGTCGGCCGGGCGCTCGCCGTGCCGTACGCCGAGGTGGACCGGACGGCGAAGCTCATCCCGAACCAGCCCGGCATGACGCTGGAGCGGGCGCTTGAGGCGAGCCCCGAGCTGCGCGCGCTGTGCGAGAAGAATTCGCGGGTGGACCATCTGGTGAAGACCGCGCTCAAGGTTGAAGGGATGCCGCGGCACGCGTCGACCCATGCGGCCGGCGTCGTCATTTCGAAGGACCCGCTGACGGACCATGTGCCGCTGCAGTCCGGCGGCGAAGGGACCGCGCTCACCCAGTATCCGATGGACGCGCTGGAAGCCGTCGGGCTGCTCAAAATGGACTTCCTCGGCCTCCGCACGCTGTCGATTCTCGAGCGGACGCTGGCCTGGATCCGGAAGCTGTACGGGAAGACGGTCGATTTCCGGCGGGTGCCGGACGACGACCCGAAGACGTACGAGATGCTCTCCCGGGGCGAGACGACCGGCATCTTCCAATTGGAATCGGCCGGCATGCGGCGCGTGCTGCGCGACCTGAAGCCGAGCGTGTTCGAGGACCTCGTGTCGGTGCTCGCGCTGTACCGGCCGGGCCCGATGGAGTTCATTCCGCAATACATCGCCGCCAAGCACGGGCGCATCAAGGTGACGTATCCGCACCCGTCGCTCGAGCCGATTCTCGCCGACACCTGCGGCATCATCGTCTACCAGGAGCAGATCATGCAGATCGCCTCGAAGATGGCCGGCTTTTCGCTCGGCGAGGCGGATTTGCTGCGGCGTGCGGTGTCGAAGAAGAAGCGCGAGACGCTGGACAAGGAGCGGGAGCATTTTGTCGCGGGCAGCGTGAAGCAGGGATACACCGAGGCGGAGGCGAACGCGGTGTACGACATGATCGTCCGGTTCGCGGACTACGGCTTCCCGCGGGCGCACGCCGCCGCCTACGCGGTGCTCGCGTTCCAGACCGCGTATCTGAAGGCGCACTATCCGATCCCGTTCATGGCGTCGATGCTCGCCTCCGTCACCGGCAACCAGCGGAAGACGGCGGAGTATGTCGACGAATGCCGGCGGATGGGCATTCCGGTGCTGCCGCCGGACATCGGCGAGAGCGAAGAGTCGTTCACGCCGACGGAAAGCGCGATCCGGTTCGGGCTCGGCGCCGTGAAGAACGTCGGCACGCAGGCGATCGAGGCGATCAAGGCGGCCCGCGCGGAGCGGCCGTTCGAGAGCCTGCTCGATCTGTGCCGGCGCGTCGACCTGCGGCTCGTGAACAAGCGGGTGCTCGAATCGCTGATCCTCTCCGGCGCCTGCGACGGGCTGCCCGGACACCGCGCGCAGCTTCTCGCCGCGCTCGACGAGACGATCGAGTCGGTCGCGAAGTGGCGGAAGGAGCGGGAGGAGCTGCAGATCGAGCTGTTCGGCATCGAGGAAGTGAACAACTGGGATGTCGAGATGCCGGAGGTGCGCCCGTACACGCGCGGGCAGCAGCTCGAATTCGAGCGCGAGCTGCTCGGCCTGTACCTGTCGGGCCATCCGCTGGACGAGCGGGAGGAAGAGCTCGAGCGGCTCGGCGTCGACCGGCTGTACGAGCTGGCCGACGCGCCGGACGGCGCCTCGGTCGTGACGGCGGCGCTGATCGTCTCGGTGAAGCCGTTCACGAGCCGCAAGGGGCAGCAGATGGGCTTCCTGGAACTGGAAGACCGGATCGCGCGCGTCGAGGCGGTGGTCTTCCAGAGCGTATGGAAGCGGAGCAGCTTCTGGCTCGAGAAGGGGAAGCTCGCCCTGGTGCAGGCGGTCGTGCAGCAGCAGGAGGAAGATTTCAAGCTGATCGTGGACGACATTGTGCCGATGGACGGGCCGAATCTGGCCCCCCATGTCCGGCGGATGCGCGGCCGCGCGAACGCGCGCGCCCGGCGCCCGGCGCCCGGTGAGCCCGGCGCGGCCGGGAGCGGTGCCGCGGGACCCGGCGCGGACCGCGTCGGCGTATCCGGCCGGCCGGCGGGCGGCGCCTCCAGGGGACTGGGCCGGATTGCCGTGCCGGACGGCGCCGGCCTTGCCGCGCCCGCGGCCGACCATCCGTCCCGGCCTGACGCGGCCGGCCCGCGCGGGGCGGCGCCCGGGCCGCCGGCCGCTTCGCCGACGTACGGCCGGCCGCCCGGTTCCGGCGCCGGGGTCCCGCATATGGCGTCGCCGGGCGCGGATGCCGCTTCGCCCGCGTCCGTACCGGCGCTCCGTTCCGATGCGGCCGCTTCCGCATTCCCGCGCGCCGCGTCGGAGGCGGCCGGCGCTTCAACCCCGGCTCCGGCGGCCCGGCGGACCGCCCGCGAGCAGCGGGTGTTCGTCCGCATCCCGGCGGACCGCGAGCAGCCGGCCGTGCTGCACGAGCTCCGCCGGCTGCTGGACGGGCATCCGGGTCCGTTGCGCACGGTGCTCTACTACGAGCGGGATCATCGGACGATCGAACTGGGCGACAGCGTCCGCGTCAAGCCGTCGCGCGAACTGTTCGCCGCAATCGGGCGGCTGCTCGGCGAGGGAACGGCCGTCGTGAAGTAGCGGCGGGCGAAAGCGGGCAATCGCCTGGCAGCCGCCGGGATCAGGCTGTGGCATTTGCAAGATTCGTCGAGAACGGGAAGTGGCTTTCGGCATCTGCACGGAATTCGGCGCGGGGCGCGGGTTGGCGTTCGGATGTCGTTTCATTGGCGGTCCGTGTTGAATTGGGGAGCCGGTCGGGACAACGGCCGGCTCTTCTATTTGACCGATCGGAACGCCAACGGAACGGACAGATGTGATCTCGCCGTATGTCCCGCCTTTCGGATTCCAGACGGAACTCGGCGACCTTATTCGGCTTCAGCGTATGATTTTTGCCCCTGCCGGACGACGATAAGGTCTCCCGGTTCGGCAGGAGTACCCCGGCCGGTCCGCCTGACGACGAATTGCGGCTCACAGTTCCGTTGGAAGCGTCTCGCGGAATTCCGGCTTGCGAGATCCGTCATTCGGGGATACAGCGACACGCGATCTTGTCGATATTGACCCTCGCTGAATCCGCAGCGAAAAGGAGAAATCTTGTTTGCCCCGTCAGGCGAATTTTGTCCCGCTGGATTGTCACAAACAGGTGCGTCGGTTTCGTTGCGTGTTGCCGCGGGCCTTCAACGTCATTCGCAGCAGCCGCTTGCCCGCATCATTCCCGGAACGTTCGCACGGGCGGATGCATATCGTTAATAGACAGGGCGTCGCCGCCGTGCGGCGTGCACGCCCCTATGGGGGTGAACGGATGACCGCGGCGATTGAACGATGGCTGGAGCGCAGGGGCGTGACGGTGAGGGATGTGGCGGAGATCGTCCTGTCCCTGCAACGCCCGTACAACGAGCGGCTGACAATGCCGGATTGCGAGGAGAGCGTACGCGCGGTGCTGGCGAAGCGGGAAGTGCAGTATACGCTGCTGACCGGCATCGCGCTGGATGAACTGGCGGACCGGGGCCTCCTGCCGGAGCCGCTGCAGCAGATCATGGAAGACGACGAATCGCTGTACGGCGTCGACGAGACGCTGGCGCTCGGGATCGTCTCCGTCTACGGGATGATCGGCCTGACCAGCTTCGGTTATCTCGACAAAATGAAACCGGGCGTGATCGGCAGGCTGAACGGCGCGGTCAGGGACGGCGCGGCCGGGACCCGGAGCGAAACGGACGGCCGGGACAGCGGCGGGATAACGGACCGCTTCGACGGCGGAGAGGACAATGTGCGCATCGGCGATGAGCTCGCGGGCTGCCCCGGGGTTACGGACGGCCGGGCGGGCGGAACAAGCGCCCCGTGCGGCCGGGTCCACGTCTTCCTGGACGATCTCGTGTCCGCGCTCGCGGCCGCGGCGTCGGCGCGGATCGCGCACCAGAACCCGGACGCGCGGAAATACGGGCTCCCGGGAACGGAATGAGCGTCCGGCCGGACGGGCCTCCGTCGATAGCGCCGGGACCGGTCCGCGCCGCACGCCCGACGGGAATGGCCCGGCCGCCGAAGGCCATGGGTCGTGCCATGCCGCAAGTCCGACGGACCCGCCATCGAATGCGCCGGGACCGGTCCGTGCCGCGGGCCGGACGGACAAGCCCGCCGCGAAACCCCGTTTGTTGCGGCATATCGGGCGGATATGCTATCATTATGGCAACATGCGGCCTTATTTCTTGCGAATGGTTCGGGAGGTACCCTTTCGATGTGGACGGTAATCTATATCGCCCCGACTGCGAAAGTCTCGGAAACGATTCGCCAGCGTCTGACCGAGGAAGGCTTCCTCGTCCAGGTCCGGCCGGTCAATCTCTCGAGACAGCAGTACGAAATCTTGGTGCCATCCGCGGAAGTGGAAGAAGTACAGGAAGTACTGAACGAAATACTGAATGCCTGATCAGCACCCTCCGGTTGTGACGGGTACGGCCATCCTTGACGGAGCAGAAGACGCCACACGCGGGCGACGGGCCGGCCTCGTCACAATCATTTTGTGTCCTGAGAGGTGGCTTCATGTTCAAGGATCTCTTTCACAAGAAGCGATATGCGACGATACCTGCCGAACGGCCCGTAAAGCGGGACATTCCCGAGGGCTTGATGAATAAATGCCCGAAGTGCGGCAACATCCAGTACAGCAAGGAGCTGGAGAAGAACCTGAAGGTCTGCGCGTCCTGCGGATACCATTTCCGGCTGACCGCCAGGGAGCGGATCGCGATGACGATGGACGACGGGCTCCTTGAGGAATTCGACGCGGGCCTGCAGTCGGGCGACCCGCTCGGCTTCCCCGGTTACGCCGCCAAGCTGGAGCAGCAGAAGGCGAAGACGGGCATGAATGAGGCGGTCGTCACCGGCAGGGGCGCGATCGGCGGGCATCCGGTCGTGGTCGGGGTGATGGACTTTCATTTTTTTACCGGAAGCATGGGATCGGTCGTCGGGGAGAAAATCACCCGCGCCATCGAATACGCGCACCGGGAGCGGCTGCCGCTCATCATCTTCTCGACTTCGGGCGGGGCGCGGATGCAGGAGAGCATCTTCAGCCTCATGCAGATGGCGAAGACGAGCGCGGCGCTCGCGCGGTTCCAGGATGACGGCGGGCTCTACATCTCCGTCATGACGGATCCGACGACCGGGGGCGTGACGGCGAGCTTCGCCAGCCTCGGCGACTACAATCTCGCCGAGCCGGGAGCGCTCATCGGCTTCGCGGGAAGGATCGTCATCGAGCAGACGATCCGGCAGAAATTGCCGGACAACTTCCAGACCGCGGAATTCAATCTGCAGCACGGCCAGCTGGACAAGGTGGTGCACCGGAAGGACATGCGGACGGTGCTCGCCAAGCTGCTGGACATGCACAGCACGGGGAGGGCGGTATGATGGCCGGAGGGCTGGAATTCGAGAGGCCGCTCGTCGAGCTCAGGAAAAAGATCGACGAACTGCGCAAGTTCGCGGAAGAGCGCGGATTCGACTTCTCCGAGGAGATCGCGCGGCTCGAAGCGCAGTACCGGCACCTCGAGAACGAGATGTACAGTTCCCTCACCGCCGCGCAGAAAATGCACATCGCGCGCCATCACCAGCGGCCGACGACGCTCGATTTCATCCAGGCGATCTTCACCGATTTTCTGGAGCTGCACGGCGACCGGCTGTTCGCGGACGACCTCGCGATCGTCGGCGGCCTGGCGAAACTGAACGGCGTGCCGGTGACGGTCATCGGCCACCAACGCGGCAAGGATACGAAGGACAACATCGCGCGGTTCTTCGGCAGCCCGCATCCGGAGGGCTTTCGCAAGGCGCTGCGGCTGATGCGCCAGGCGGACAAGTTCGGGCGGCCGATCATCACGTTCATCGACACGAAGGGCGCCTATCCCGGCGACACCGCCGAAATGCGCGGGCAGTCGGAGGCGATCGCGCGCAACCTGCTCGTCATGTCGACGCTGCGCGTGCCGATCGTCTGCGTCGTCATCGGCGAAGGCGGCAGCGGCGGCGCGCTTGCGCTCGGCGTCGGCAACCGGGTGCTCATGCTCGAGAACGCGATCTATTCCGTCATTTCGCCGAACGGCGCCGCGTCGATCCTGTGGAAGGACGCGTCCCGGGCGGACGAGGCGGCCGAGGCGATGAAGATCACGGCGCAGGATCTGCTCTCCTTCGGCATCGTCGAAGAGGTGATCCCGGAGCCGAAGGGCGGCGCGCACCGCGATCCGGATGGACAGGCCGCGCTCGTGAAGGAGGCGGTCTGGCGCCATCTGCGGGAGCTGATGGCGATGACGCCGGAGGAGCTGGTCGAGGACCGGTACCGGAAGTACCGGAGCATCGGCGTATACGCGTCGGGCGGCCCGGATACGCCGTCCGGTCCGCCGCCGGCGTCCGGCGAACCGGCCGGGGAAGGCCGGCCTGATGCTTCCGCCGGCGGCGCGGACGAAGGAGAAGCGGCGGATGAAGACCCGGCGGAAGCGGGTCAGGCGAATGCGGACGCGGTCGACGCGGACAAGGCGATCGAATCGAACGCGCGCTGAAGCCGGCCATGTACAGTTGGATCCGGATCGTGTATTGTATTTAGGGACAAGGCTGGACAAATTTGCCGCTTGGCTGGCGGCCTGTCCTTCCCGCCGCGAAACGGTTCGTTCCGACGCAGGGGACGGCCGGGGCGCCGGCGAGGATATTCCAAGGCTTGACTGATAACGGAGGATACCGCACATGCGCAAAACGAAGATCGTATGCACCATCGGTCCCGCGAGCGAGTCGCTCGAGAATACGAAAAAACTGATCCAGGCGGGCATGAACGTCGCGAGGCTGAACTTCTCCCACGGCGATTTCGAAGAGCACGGCAACCGGATCAAAAACATCCGCCAGGCTTGCCGGGAGCTCGGCAAGACCGTCGCCATCCTGCTCGACACGAAGGGACCGGAAATCCGCCTCGGCAACCTGGCCGAAGAGCCGATCGAGCTGGTGGCCGGCGAATTCGTCACGCTGACGACGGAGAACATCCTCGGCGACCGGAACCGCATCCCGGTGACGTACCGCGACCTGACCCGGGACGTGAAGGCCGGTGACACCATCTTGCTCGACGACGGCCTGATCGGCCTGAAGGTCGTCGACGTCCAGGGCACGGAGATCAGGTGCGAGATCCAGAACAGCGGCCCGATCAAGAGCAAGAAGGGCGTCAACGTGCCGGGCGTCGCCATTTCGCTGCCGGGCATCACGGAGAAGGACGCGAACGACATTCTGTTCGGGATCGAGCAGGGCATCGACTTCATTGCGGCATCGTTCGTGCGGAGAGCGAGCGACGTGCTGGAAATCCGCGAGCTGCTGGAACGCCACAACGCGACGCACATCCAGATCATCGCCAAGATCGAGAACCGCCAGGGCGTCGACAATCTGGATGAAATCCTCGAAGTGGCGGACGGCCTGATGGTCGCGCGCGGCGACCTCGGCGTCGAGATTCCGGTCGAGGAAGTACCGCTCGTCCAGAAAATGATGATCGAGAAATGCAACCGCGTCGGCAAGCCGGTCATCACGGCGACACAGATGCTCGATTCGATGCAGCGCAACCCGCGGCCGACCCGCGCGGAAGCGACCGACGTCGCGAACGCGATCTTCGACGGCACCGACGCGATCATGCTGTCGGGCGAGACGGCGGCCGGCAAATATCCGGTCGAGTCCGTCCTGACGATGGCGCGCATCGCGGAGCGGGCGGAAGCGGCGCTCGAGTACCGCGAGATTTTCCTCCGCCAGGCGAGCGCCCAGCAGACGACCGTGACGGAGGCGATCAGCCAGGCGGTCGCGAACTCCGCGCTCGATCTCGACGCGGACGCGATCATCACCTCGACGGAGAGCGGCTACACGGCGCGGATGGTGTCGAAATACCGTCCGAAGGCGCCGATCGTCGCCGTGACGCCGTCCGAACACGTCATGCGCACGCTGCAGCTCGTCTGGGGCGTCACTCCGGTGCTCGGCCGGCCGGCGAAGACGACGGACGAGATGTTCGACATCGCCGTCAAGGGCGCGATCGATTCCGGACTCGTCAAGCTCGGCGACACGGTCGTCATCACGGCCGGCGTTCCGGTCGGACGCTCCGGATCGACGAACCTGATCAAGATTCATACGGTCGGCGACCTCGTCGCCAAGGGCCAGGGGATCGGCAGCCAGTCCGCGACCGGCAAGGTCGTCGTCGCGCGCACGCCCGAGGAAGCGATCGCCAAGGCGCAGGAAGGCATGATCCTCGTCACGCCGTCGACGAACCGCGATTACATGCCGGCCATCGAGAAGGCGGCCGCGCTGATCACGGAGCAGGGCGGCATCACGAGCCATGCGGCCGTCGTCGGCCTGAATCTCGGCATCCCGGTCGTGCTCGGCGTCGCCGACGCGACGCGGAAGATGACGGACGGCATGGAAGTGACGGTTTACGCCGAGATCGGCGTCATTTATACGGGACAGGCGCGCGTGCTGTAAGCGCGCCGTCCGCCGGCACCTCGCATCGGGAGCGGCGGACCGCCGGGCGGTCTGCCGCTCCCGTCTGCTGCGCCGGCGGACCGGTCCGCGGGCGAGTTCCTTCGGGGGAGGCGTGACATGGCTTCGCACTGGCATCTGTTCCCGCTCAGGGTCCGCTACCAGGAGACGGACCGGATGGACGTCGTGTTCTACGCGAACTACGTCACCTGGTTCGAGATCGGCCGGACCGAATTCATCCGGCATGCGGGATATCCGTATCGGCAGGCGGAAGACGCGGGGCTGCTGCTGCCGGTGGTCGAACTGAACGTCCGGTACGAGCGGCCGGCCCGCTACGACGACCGGATCGTCGTCTGCACCCGGCTGCGGGAAGCGACGCCGCTCAGACTGTCTTTCGATTCGCAGGTCCGGCTCATCGGGGAAGAGGAGCAGCCGCCGGCGACGGCGGCCGCGGAAGGGGATTTGCCCGGCGTGCTGCTGGCGTCGGGCGGAACCGGCCACGTCTGGCTGGGCCGGGACTGGAAGCCGGTCCGGATCGACCGGGCGGCGCCGGAACTGTACGCGCTGCTCGGGCGGCTGGCCGGCGCCGGTTGACGCGGGACGCCGCATGCCGCCGCCGGCCGCGGCGCCGGCGGATGAAAATCGCGCGGAAATCGCACAATATACCGGCGCATGGCCGAAGTTTCGGCCGGCGTCAAAAAGTTCTTTTATGACGGCGATAAAGCAATTTTATTTCTTGCAAACTTGACATGAATGTTCACATGCCCGTCAAAACACGTTATGATATTGTGGTACGTTACTCGGCTGAAGTGCTTCCGTATGCCCGCAGGCGGCCATATGGGGCGATTATTTCCCCGGAAATTGCTGAAAAGGAGAGAGAGACATGACGGCAACGAAAGGTCTGGAAGGCATCGTCGCGACCACTTCGGAGATCAGTTCGATCATCGACGGCGTACTGACCTACCGCGGGATCAACATCGACGAGCTGGCGGAGAAGGCCACCTTCGAAGAGGTCATCTATCTGCTCTGGCACGGCAGGCTGCCGAACCGGGCCGAGCTCAAGGGACTGACGGATGAGCTCGCGGCCGACGCGGCGCTGCCCGCCGAACTGCTCGCGCAGATGAAAACCTATCCCCCGGGCGCCAATTCGATGGCCGCGCTCCGCTCGGCGGTCTCCGCGCTGGCGCTGTACGACGAAGAGGCGAACGACATGTCGCGGGAGGCCAACCTGCGCAAAGCGGTGAAGCTGCAGGCGAAGCTGCCGACGATCGTGGCCGCGTTCGCGCGGATCCGCGAAGGCAAAGAGCCGATCCAGCCAAAGGCCGGGGTATCCATCGCGCACAACTTCCTGTACATGCTGACGGGCAACGATCCGGATGAAGTCTCCGTCCGGGCGCTGGACAAGGCGCTCGTGCTCCACGCGGACCACGAACTGAACGCTTCGACGTTCGCGGCGCGGGTCACGGTGGCGACGCTTTCGGACATCTATTCGGGCGTCACGAGCGCGATCGGCGCGCTGAAAGGACCGCTCCACGGCGGGGCCAACGAGGCGGTCATGATCATGCTCGACGAGATCGGCTCGATCGAGAACGTCGAATCGTACATCATGGACAAGCTCGCGAAGAAAGAGAAAATCATGGGCTTCGGCCATCGCGTCTACAAGAACGGCGACCCCCGCGCGAAACATCTGCAGAAGATGTCCCGCGAGCTCGGCGAGCGGGCGGGCAACCTGAAGCTGTACGAGATGTCCGTCAAGATCGAGGAGCTCGTGACCGGCCAGAAGGGGCTGAAGCCGAACGTCGATTTCTATTCGGCGTCGGTCTACACGACGCTGGGCATTCCGCGCGACCTGTTCACGCCGCTCTTCGCGATCAGCCGCGTCTCCGGCTGGACGGCGCACATCCTCGAGCAGTACGGCGACAACCGGCTGATCCGTCCGCGCGCGGAATACACCGGCCCGACGAATGTGCGCTACGTGCCGATCGACGAGCGGTAAGCCGGTCCGCCGCGGCGCAGGGGAACGCAACGCGCGGCATACCCGTGACAACGCGGCATTTCCGACTGCTTGATTCTGGTAAAGGAGGAACCATCGTCATGATCCGACTCGAGAAACTTGCTCCGCCGACCGAAGGCGAGCGCATCGCAATGAAGGACGGCAAGCTGCAGGTGCCGAACCATCCGATCATTCCGTTCATCGAGGGCGACGGCACGGGGCGCGACATCTGGCGCGCGTCGAAGCGCGTGCTGGACGCGGCCGTCGAGAAAGCCTACAAGGGCGAGCGCAAAATCGCGTGGTACGAAGTATTTGCCGGCGAGAAAGCGTATAATACATACGGCGAATGGCTGCCGAACGATACGCTGACCGCGATCCGCGAATTCATCGTGGCGATCAAGGGTCCGCTGACGACGCCGGTCGGCGGCGGCATCCGCTCCCTGAACGTCGCGCTGCGGCAGGAGCTGGACCTGTACGTCTGCCTCCGTCCGGTCCGTTACTTCCAGGGCGTTCCGTCGCCGGTGAAGCGGCCGGATCTCGTCAACATGGTCATCTTCCGCGAGAACACGGAGGACATCTACGCCGGCATCGAATGGCAGGCGGGCACGCCCGAAGTGAAGAAAGTGATCGAGTTCCTGCAGAAGGAAATGGGCGTGAAGAAGATCCGCTTCCCCGAGACGAGCGGCATCGGCATCAAGCCGGTATCGTCCGAAGGCTCGAAGCGGCTCATCCGCGCAGCGATCGAATACGCGATCAAGCACAAGCGCAAGTCGGTGACGCTCGTGCACAAGGGCAACATCATGAAGTTCACCGAGGGCGCGTTCAAGAACTGGGGCTACGAACTCGCGGAAGAGGAATTCGCGGACAAGACGTTCACCTGGGCTCAGTATGACCGCATCAAGGCGGCCGAAGGCGAAGAAGCCGCGAACAAGGCGCAGGCTGAAGCCATCGCGGCCGGCAAGATCATCGTCAAGGACACCATCGCGGACATCATGCTGCAACAGGTGCTGACCCGTCCGGCGGAATTCGACGTCATCGCGACGCTGAACCTGAACGGCGACTACCTGTCCGACGCGCTGGCCGCGCAAGTCGGCGGCATCGGCATCGCGCCGGGCGCGAACATCAACTATGTGACGGGCCACGCGATCTTCGAAGCGACCCACGGCACGGCGCCGAAATACGCGGACAAGGACGTCGTCAACCCGGGTTCCGTCATCCTCTCCGGCGTCATGATGCTCGAGCATCTCGGCTGGCAGGAAGCGGCCGACCTGATCTACAAGGGCATGGAGACGGCCATCAACAACAAGACGGTCACGTACGACTTTGCCCGCCTCATGGAAGGCGCGAAGGAAGTCAAGTGTTCGGAATTCGCCGACGAGATCATCAAACATATGGCTTGATGCCGTTTGAAACGGAGGTTGGCGAGGGGCGTGTCCATCAGGAGGAAGAAGATTTCGGTCATCGGCGCGGGGTTCACCGGCGCGACGACGGCGCTCATGCTGGCGCAGAGGGAACTCGGCGACATCGTCCTGCTCGATATTCCGCAGCTTGAGAATCCGACAAAGGGCAAGGCGCTGGACATGCTCGAGTCGACGCCGGTGCTGGGCGTCGACAGCCGGATCATCGGCACTTCCGATTACCGCGACGCGTCCGACTCCGATATCGTGATCATCACGGCCGGCGTGGCGCGCAAACCGGGCATGAGCCGCGACGATCTCGTCACGACGAACGCGGGCATCGTCCGCTCGGTGTGCGAGCAGGTTCGCGAGCACTGCCCGGACGCGTTTGTCCTGGTCCTCAGCAATCCGGTCGACGCGATGACCTGGGTGGCGTACCGGACCCTCGGTTTTCCGAAAAACCGCGTCATCGGCCAATCCGGCGTGCTGGACACGGCCCGATTCCGCACCTTCATCGCGCAGGAGCTGAACGTCTCGGTCGAAGATGTGCACGGCTTCGTGCTCGGCGGCCACGGCGACGATATGGTGCCGCTCGTCCGGTACTCGAACGTCGGCGGCATTCCGCTCGAGAAGCTGCTGCCGAAGGAGCGGATCGACGCGATTGTGCAGCGCACCCGCGTCGGCGGCGGCGAGATCGTCAATCTGCTCGGAAGCGGCAGCGCCTATTACGCGCCGGCGGCGTCGCTCGCGCAGATGACGGAAGCGATCCTGAAGGACAAGAAGCGCATCCTGCCGGTCATCGCGCTGCTGGAAGGCGAGTACGGCTATGACAATCTGTTCATGGGAGTTCCGGTCATGCTGGGCGGCGGCGGCATCGAGCGGGTGCTCGAGCTGGAGCTGACGCCGGAGGAGAAGGCGGCGCTCGACAAATCCGCCGAATCCGTCCGCGGCGTCATCCGCATCGCGGACGGCTGATGTCCCGCCGGAGCCCGTTTCCGCAAGACCCTGACACGCGTTCAGGGTCTTGCGCGTTTCCGCGGTCGGCTTGGTGTCCGCGGACAAGTTCGGCTATACTGGGGGTATAGTCCATGTCAGGAGGTGCCGAATGGGTCAGTTTTTCTATTTCCTGCATGCGATCGGGGCGGTCGGGATGGGCATCTATCTGGTGCTGCCTTTCCTGGTCGGCCGATTGACGCAGCTCAGCAGTGAAGGCCAGGCCGGATTCGCGGACGGGGTTTTGATCGCGAACCGGGTGGCGCAATTCTGTCTTCTTCTGCAGCTGCTTACCGGCGGGTACATGATGTCACTGGCCAGTTACTCCGTGCTTTGGTCCACGCTGACGCTGGTGCTGTTCCTGGGCATCGGCGCGCTCGGCGGCGTCATGACGAAACCCCTGAAAGCGATTGTGGCGGCCGCGAAGTCCGGCGAGAGCGCGACAGACGCCATATCGCGCGTCCGTCTTTTCAGCATCCTTCTGCTCGTGCTGTACGTGGCCATCATCTTTGTCATGCAGTATTCGCATATTTGATCGCACGGATTTCCACGATATCCTGGAAGAAGGGATTGCTTTCCATTATGACGGCACAATCACCTGACCTGATCACGTTCGGGGAAACGATGGCGCTGTGCATGGCGCCGGATTACAAGGGGCTTGACCAGGCCGCTTCGCTGGAGCTGACGTTCGGCGGCGCGGAGAGCAACCTGGCCATCGGCGCCGCCCGGCTCGGCGTGTCCAGCGGCTGGTTCGGCGCGCTCGGCGACGATCCGTTCGGGCTCAGGATTTTGAAGGCGATCCGGGGCGAGGGCGTCGACGTCTCCCGGGCGCGGCTCGTGCCGGGCGAGCAGACCGGCGTCATGTTCCGGGACAATCCCGGCGGCAAATTGTCGGTCTATTATTACCGGAAACTTTCCGCCGCCAGCCGGATGAAGCCGTCCGATCTGGATCCGGATTACATCCGCGGCAGCAAGATTTTGCATGTGACCGGCATCACATGCGCGATCAGCGAGAGCGCGCGCGACACGCTCCGCGAAGCCGTCCGGATCGCGAAGGAAGCCGGCGTCAAGGTGTCCTTCGACCCGAACCTCAGGCTCAAGCTGTGGTCGATCGGGGAAGCGCGGGAGGTGCTGCTGCCGCTCGCGGAGCAGGCGGACTATTTTCTCCCCGGATTCGACGAGCTCAAGCTCCTCTATGACACGACGGACGAGGAAGCGATCTTCGCCCGCCTCGCGAAGCTCTCCGCCGTCTCGGTCGTGAAGGGCGTCGGGGAGTCGACGGTTATCGTCGAGGGCGGCAAGCGCACCGCCGTGCCGTTCCACAAGGCGGAGAAGGTCGTCGACACCGTCGGGGCCGGCGACGGCTTCTGCGCCGGACTGCTTGCCGGGCTGCTGAAAGGCCGGTCGATCGAGGAAGCGGTGCGGATCGCCAGCATCTGCGGCTCCCTCGTCGTGCAGGCGCGCGGCGACTGGGAGGCGGCGCCGGACTGGCGAACGATCGAGCGGACTCTGACGGATCAAGAGCGGATTGAACGATAACACGGACGCATGTCCCGCGGCGAAGGCGGCCGCGGGATTTTTGTGCGCGAAGGAGAGCTGCGACGGATGAAGCATACGGGTGAAGAGCGGCTGGACGGCGGCTGGATCCGGGTCAGGGTGCCGCTGCCTTTTCCGCTGAAGGCTGTGAACGCGTACCTGATTCCGGGCGAAAACGGATGGACGCTCATCGATCCGGGTCTCCGGACGCCGGAATCGGAGCGGCTGTGGCTCAACGTGATGCGGCGGTGCGGAATCGATGCGAACGACATCCGGGCGATCGTGCTCACGCACCAGCATCCCGACCATATCGGGCTGGCCGGCTGGTTCCAGGAGCGGTCGCGCGCCCCGGTGTACCTGTCCGGGCGGGCATACGCCTACGCGATGCGGCTGTGGGGTCCCGACCGGACGTTCACGGAGGAGCTCCTGTCGCTGTACCGGGAGAACGGTCTGCCGGGGGACATGGAGGAGGCGCTCGCGGATCATCTGGAGAGCTTCGTCGGGATGGTGTCCCCGCTGCCGGAACCTTCGTTCATCCAGGGGGGAGGCGTCATTGAAATCGGCGGGAGGCTCTGGGAGATCATCGACACGCCCGGCCACGCGGACGGCCATCTCTGCTTCCATCTGCGGGATGCCCGGCTGATGTTGTGCGGCGATCAGGTGCTCTCCGGCATCACGCCGAACATCAGCCTCGTGCCGGGAGCAGAGCCCGGCGTGCTGGCGAGATATCTGGACAGTCTCTCGCTGCTGGAGACGCTGGAGATTGATCTCGCGTATCCCGGGCACCGCGATCCGATCCGGGACATGCGGACCCGGATCGGCGAGATCCGGGCGCACCACGTCCGCCGGCTGGCGGCCATGGAGGAGATGCTGGACGGGCCGCTTGCCGGCTTCGAAGTGTGCATGCGCCTGTTCGGCGAACGCGTGCAGGGCGGCGTGCACAATCTGCGCTTCGCGATGTCCGAGACGATGGCGCATCTCGAGCATCTGGCCATGGAAGGGCGCGCCGCGCCGGAGATGGGCCGCGACGGAATCGTGCGCTGGCGGCGCCGCTGATCGGCCGTCGGCCGTGATGCCGAACGCCGCACTAAAAGGAAGAACGGGCTGCCTCCGGAGTTAACCGGCGGGCAGCCCGTTCTCCTTCTCTTCCTGCTTGCGGTGCGCCATCCGGCTGGCTGCGGACGAGGCGATCGCGCCGACGATGTCGTCGAGGAAGGTGTGGATCTCCCCGTCGGTCTTGTCGTTCAGTTTCACGAGAATGCCCGGCTTCTGCTTGTCGATGTAGCCGAAGTTCGTAAATCCGATGCTGCCGTACACATTTACGATGGACAGGGCCAGCACCTCGTCGATGCCGTACAGCGCCTCGTCGTGCTTCACCATATCCTGCAGCGGCGGCAGCAGCTTGCCTTCCTCCGCCAGCATGTCCAGCTGGATGCCGGTCAGCACGGCGTTCTGCACTTCGCGCTTGGCCAGCACCGCCAGCACGTGATGTTCGCATTCTTCCAATGTCAAATCCGGAAAATAGGGCGATTGCAAATAATGGACCAGTTCCGCAATATGTTTCGTCGTCACGCCGCGTTTCTCGAGCCATTCCAATGTCGCGCGCTGAACCTCGCGGCTGTTCAGCACGTAGGGCTTCGGTTCGGTCATGCGTCCACACTCCCATTCATCCGAAATCGGTTCTACGACTGGACAAGACTTTGTATACATAGTACTACAAAAATTCCGAATCCAACAAATCCATGAATTGCATGCACGGGAGGCGCGAGAACGAGATGATGCGGTTCCATTCCTTGCGCAGGGGCGCGGCCGCCGGGCTGCTGGCCGTGCCGCTGCTCGCGACCGGCTGCGGCCTGTTCGGCGAGCCGGCGGGCAAGCAGCCGATCGATCCGCCGCAGGATGTCCGGACGGAGGACGGAATCCTGCCGCAGACCACCCCTTCGTCGCCGGATGCGCCGTCCGCGGGCGAGACGGCGGGTTCGGTGACGCCGGTCACCGTCTATGTGAAGGACGGTGGCGGCTACCTGGCGCCGGTGACAGTGAACGCGGCGGCGAAGAGCGCCGAGGAGGCCGGCATCCGGGCGCTGGAGCGGATGATCGAAGGGAATGAAGCGGGGGCGCTGCCGGACGGATTCCGCGGCGTGCTGCCGGCCGGCACGCGAATCGACAAGTTGACGATCGATCCGGAGCAGCGGGTGGCGGCCGTCGATTTCGGCGGAGCGTTCACCGACTACAACCCGCAGGATGAGCGGCGCATCGTCGAGGCGGTGACCTGGACACTGACCGGGCTTGCGGATGTCGACGGTGTCGTGCTGCTCCACGACGGCGAGCCGCTCGGCGAAATGCCGGTCGACGGCTATCCGCTGGACGGTCCGCTCACGCGGGCGATGGGCATCAACCTGGAGCTCAAGCCGGGCGTCTCCTACGGCGATTCGATGCCGGTGACCGTCTATTTCTCGGCGATCTCCGACGAGGGCGAGCCCTATTTCGTGCCGGTCACCCGTCTGGTGGAGCGCCAGGAAGACCAGGCCGTCGCCGCGCTGCGCGAGCTGATCGCGGGTCCGGCGCGCGGCGCGGAACTGACCGGCGTCATGACGGAGGACGTCGAAGCCGAAGCGGTTGCGGTGGAGGACGACACGGCGCTCGTCGATCTGCTGGACGAGACCTATGAGGAAGGACAGCCGCTGCCGTCCGAGATGCTGCAGGCGGTCGTGCTGTCCGTCAGCGAAAACACGGGTGCGGAGAAGGTGCAGATCCGCGTGAACGGCTCGTCGAACGTCGTCGATACGGACAACCGTTCCTGGGCCGAGCCGGTGAGCCGTCCCGAGCATGTGAACGCGCTGAAGACGTGACCGGCCGCCGGGCCGGTTCCCCGAAGAACGCTTACCGCTTGCCGGCCGCTGGCCGGAAGCCGGAAAGCGCCGTCGGGGAACCGGCTTTTTTTGTTTGTCCCGGGAAAGAATGCCTAACAATGTTCCATCGATCTTAAAATCTTTTTCTGTGAATGCGTTTACACACGCGGTATAGTGAACTTGAAAGAACGAAACCATCAACGATCAGGGGTGACAGACATTGCGGTTGCTGAAGAAGAGGCTGGGTCTCGGACTTTCCATTCTGCTCGTTGCCATGCTGGCGGCGGCCTGCGGAGGCGGCGGAGGCGGTTCCGGTTCCGGCTCCGGCGGATCATCCGGCGGCGCTTCTTCCGGCAGCGGCGCGAACGGTTCGGGGGGCGGCGCCGACGCGAAGCCGTTCGCGGGCAAGAAGATCACGTTCTACACGGCCAACCATCCGTGGGCCGAGACGATCAAGGAGCTGCTTCCGGAGTTTGAAGACAGCACGGGCATGAAGGTCGAAATCCAGGGATTCGCGGAAGACCAGCTGTCGCAGAAACTGTCCGTGCAGCTGACCAGCCAGTCTTCCGACCCGGACGTGTTCATGACGCGGCCGCTGCAGGAAGCGCGGATGTACGATCGCAATGGATGGTACGAGAAGCTGAACGATTACGTGGAGCGGGACAGGGCGGAGATCGATTTCGACGATTTCTCGAGCTCGGCCGTCGACACGACCACGGTGGACGGCCAGATCGTCGCCATCCCGATCATTTCCGAACAGGAAGTGCTGTATTACCGCAAGGATCTGCTCGAGCAAGCGGGACTTGAGGTGCCGAAGACGCTCGATGAGCTCGAAGAAGCGATCAAGACGCTGCATGATCCGGACAACGGCGTGTACGGATTCGTGGCCCGCGGCCAGGCGCAGGTGCTGGTCACGCAGGTGTCTTCCTTCGTTTACTCCGAAGGCGGCGACTTCATGGACGGCGACAAGGCCACGGTCAACACGCCCGAAGCGATCCGGGGCTTCAGCCGCTACGGCGGCTGGCTCAGGGAATACGGGCCGCCGGGAGTGCTGAACTTCTCCTGGCCGCAGGCGATGGGCGTGTTCGCGCAGGGCAAGGCCGCGTTCTATACCGACGCCAGCGCGATCTACAAGAACGCGATCGATCCCGACAAATCGACCATCGGCGAGCATGTCGGCTACGCCATGTTCCCGGCCGGCAGCGCCGGTCAGAAGCCCTACAGCGTGACGTCCTGGGCGCTCGGCATCAACGCGAAATCGGCGAACAAGGACGCCGCATGGGCGTTCATCAAGTGGGCGACCAGCAAAGAGGTCATGCTGAAGACGCAACAAGGAGGAAATCCGGGCGTCCGGCACTCGGTATGGAACGATCCGCAGGGCGTGACCGGATTCCCCGAAGAGCTCGTCGAAGTCATCCGGGAATCGAGCAAGATCGGCGTCGGCCACGACCGGCCGCTCGTCATCAACGTGGGCCAGGCCCGCGACATCATCGGAAGCATCGTGGTCCAGGCCATCCTCGGCGAGGATGTGCAGGCCGCGGCGGACAAAGCCAATGCCGAATTCCAGGCGTTGATCGACATGGAAAAACCATGACATGAAAGAGGCGAGGGGGCGGTTCGCCCCCTTTTTACTGAAAGAGAGAGAAAGCGAGTGGTTGCACACGATGACAGCATGGCTCGACAAGCGGTTCAAATGGGTCGTGACAATGCCGGCCGTCCTGTTCGTCCTGGTCATGATGGCGTTTCCCATCCTGTATACCATCAGGCTCAGCTTCTTCGAATGGAGCATGTCGGCCGCCGTCCCGCCCAAGTGGATAGGATTGGACAACTACGCGAAGCTGCTGTCGGACACCCGGTTCTGGCATGCGGTGAAAGCGACCGTCTATTTCTCGGCCGGCGCGCTGGTACTGGAGACCGTGCTGGGCGTCGCGATCGCGCTGCTCCTGCACCGGAACTTCAAGGGGAAGGAGTTCGCCAAGACGATCTTTCTGCTGCCGATGGTGGCGACGCCCGTCGCGATGGGGCTCGTGTGGGTGTTGATCTACGAGCCGACCAACGGCATCCTGAACGTCATGCTGAAGTCCATCGGCCTCAAGCCGATGAATTGGCTCGGCAGCGTGCACCAGGTCATCCCTTCCCTGATCGTCATCGATGTCTGGCAGTGGACGCCGATGATTTCACTCATCGTCATGGCCGGCCTGACGACTCTGCCGCAGGATCCCTACGAATCCGCGGACGTGGACGGCGCCGCCGGATGGCAGAAGCTGTTCTACATTACGCTGCCCCTCCTGCGTCCGACCATTCTGACGGCGGTCATGCTGCGGCTGATCGACGTCATCAAGACGTTTGACATCATTTACGCGACGACGCAGGGCGGACCGGGCACGGCTTCCGAGACATTGAACATCTACGGCTACGTGCTCGCGTTCCACTACTTCCAGCTCGGGAAGGCGTCGGCGCTGCTCGTGCTGTTCTTCATGCTGGTGCTCGGCCTGACGCTCCTGATGATCCTGGCGCGCGGAGGCAAGGAGGGAGAACGGTGAAGAAACGCAAGCGCATTTCCCGGATCGTCCAGAACGCGCTGACGTATCTGGTGCTGATCATTTTCTCCTTCCCGCTCATCTGGATGGTGCTGTCGTCGTTCAAGACGCAGGTGCAGATCCAGTCGACCGGGCACATGTTCTGGTTCAAACCGACGGGGCGAAACTATGCGGACGTGTTCGGCCAATACAACTTTTTCAAGTACATGCTCAACAGTCTGATCGTCGCGATCGGCTCGACGCTCGCTTCCCTGCTGCTCGGCCTGCCGGCCGCGTACGGCATCGCGCGCTACCGCCTGAACGGCCTCGGTGTGACGATCCTGATCGCGCGCATCATTCCGGGCATCTCGTTTCTCATTCCGTGGTACATCATTTTCAGCATGCTGGGACTCGTGGATACGTACACGGCCCTGATTCTGAGCCACATGCTCGTCGGGCTGCCGTTCGTCATCTGGGTCATGATCGCCTACTTCGAATCGCTGCCGCTGGAGATCGAGGAAGCCGGGGCGATCGACGGATGCGGCAAGCTGGGCATATTGCTGAGGATCGTCCTTCCGATCTCGGGGCCGGGCATCATCACCTCGTCGCTCATGTCGGTGATCTTCTCGTGGAACCATTTCATGTTTTCCGTCATTCTGGCCGCGGAGAAGACGAAGACGTTGCCGATCGCGATTTTCAATTTCCTGTCCTATTCCGAGGTCAATTGGGGCGGCTTGATGGCGGCCGCGACCATCATCACGACGCCGGTGCTGGTCATCGCGCTCATCGCGCAGAAGTTCATCATCGACGGGTTGTCGGCCGGTGCCGTGAAAGGGTGAGAAATGAAGGATTTTCGCTTTTCGCCCCATGCATTTATTCCGAAAGCAGGCTATAATCATGTCCAAAAGCAAGGACTGACAAAGCTGTGCCCATCAAGACCACCATTTTCGGAAAAATCGTTGTCCTGATCGTGTCGCTCCTGATTCCGATCCTGATCCTGTACAGCTATTTCTACAAAGTCAGCGTGGATGTCGTCAAATCGCAGGTCGTGTCGAACAACTGGAACCGGCTGTCGTTCTTCATGAGCCAGATGGAATCCACCATCGACCAGTTGACCAAGTATTCCGTCATCGTGAGCCGGCTGCCGAGCATGCGCGATTTTCTCGAATCCGGGGAGACGGAGACGCCTTACGAACGGTTCCGGAAGCGGTCGAGAATCGAGGAGCAGCTGATCCTGCAGAACGCCACGAGCGTCTGGGTCAGCCAGCTCACCGTCTTCATGCCGGATCTCAAGGACATGATCTCGACCGATTATTCCATCACGTACGACGAGATCCACGACCTGCTGCGGCGCGAAAGCCAGAAATGGACGCACATGGAGGCGAAGGGCGCAAGCGAAGATTCGGACTATTTCTCCCGGTACACCCATACCCGCCTGAACGACAAGGAACTGCTCGTCGAAGTGCGGTTCACGGACGACAACATCCGGAACATGCTGTCGGATTTCAAGCGAACCGGCGGCACCAGTCCGTTCTTCTACCATCCGGAATTGGGGACGATCCGGAACCGGGACAGCGACGCGGTCGTCATCGAACAGCTCGTGTCCGAACTGAACCGGATGACGCTGGATGCCGGCGGCAGCAGAACGATTGCGATCGACCGCGGGCGGTACTCGGTCATCTATCTGCAGTCGAAGAGCCTGGGCTGGTATCTGGTCGACTACGAGCCGATCGAGGATATTCTGGGCCCGATCACGAAAAGCCGGAATCTGTTCTACGTCTCCGTCGCCCTGCTGCTGGTCATGAGCGTGCTGGCGGCGCTGCTGCTGTACTGGCAGGTACAGATGCCGATCAAGCAGCTCATCCGCGGCGTGCAGGGGCTGAGGCACGGCAATTACGCGGTCCGGCTCAGCACGAAGGTTCACAACGAGTTCGAATTCCTGTTCCTGCGCTTCAACCAGATGGCGGAACAGATCCAGGAGCTAATCGAGACGATCTACGAGGAGAAAATCCGGGTGCGCGAGGCGACCCTGAAGCAGCTCCAGTCGCAGATCAACCCGCATTTTCTGTACAACTGCCTGTTCTTCATCAAGAACATGGCCAGCATGGGGAACAGGGAAGCCGTAATCGCGATGGCGCTGAACCTCGGCGAATATTACCGCTACAACACGAGGGTCGACAGCGACATCGTGACGGTCGAAGACGAAATGCGGCTGGTCGCCAATTATTTGACGATCCAGAATTTGCGGCTGGAGCGGTTCCACTTCGAGATCGACATCCCGGACGAGATGCGGCGGCTTCCGATTCCCCGGCTGTCCGTCCAGCCGCTGGTCGAAAACGCGGTCATCCACGGGGTCGAACGAAGCGACCGCTTCGGCATCATCTGCATTACGGGCCACTGCGACGGGGGCGTCCACCGGATCGTGGTGCAGGACAACGGGCCGGGCATGTCCGCCGATGAGCTCGAGCAGCTTCAGCGCAGGCTTTCGCTGCCGATGGACGACGAAATGGGCTGCGGGCTGTGGAACGTCCATCAGCGGCTGCTGCACCGGTACAGGGGCGAATCCGGGCTCCGATTGTCCCTTGGCGAAAGCGGCGGATTCACGGTCGTCATGCAGTGGGAAACCGATCACGGGGGTGAACGGCATGTATCATCTGCTGGTCGTTGACGACGAGGTGAATGTGGCGGACAGCCTGGAATCGCTGATTCCCTGGGAGACGATCGGCATCGCGAAGGTGTACAAGGCGTACTCCGGCAAGGAGGCGCTGGAATGGTTCGAGACGGTGCCGATCGATATCGTCATCACCGACATCCGCATGCCGGGCATCGACGGTCTGGAACTCGTCCGCGAAATCCGCTCGCGGCGCCGCAGCGTCAAATGCCTGCTGCTCACCGGCCATGCCGAATTCGAATACGCCCGGCAGGCGATCGCGCACCATGTCAGCGACTATCTGCTCAAACCGGTCAGCGACGAGGAGATCGTGGCGAAGGTCGGCCGTGTCGTGCAGCAATTGCGGGAGGAGGCCGAAGCGAACGACGCCTGCAACCGGGCGCTGCAAACGATGAGGGAATATCTTCCCAAGCTCCGGGCGGAACTGCAGAGCGACCTGCTGCAGGGCAGGCGCACGACCCCGGAGCAGCTCGCCTCCCGGCTGGACATGCTGCAAATCCCCGTCCGCGAAGGCGACATGGCGGCGCTCATGCTGATCCGCATCGAGGGCGGCCGGGCAAGCGATTACCGCTCCGCCTCGCTCCTGCAATTTGCGATCGGGAACATGGCGGAGGAAATTTTCGGCGAGACCCATCATCTGTGGCATTGCCAGGACGCCTACGATTTCCTGGTGTTTCTCGCCGCCGCCCGGACACCCGGAACGGAGATGGGCGTTCCGCCGCCCCTGGCCGAGCGGAAGCGGCGATTCGAGCAATTGGCGAATCAGCTCCATCTCAGCGCCCGCCATTATCTGAATGCGAACGTTTCGGTGATCCTCACGGATTGGGGCGTGTTCCCGCACGATTTGCAATCTCTCTACCAGAGCGGATTGTCCGCCTACCGCCGGCAGATCGGGGATCAGAGCGGCTTGTTCGCGTTCGCCGGCGAGGGGGCCGGTCCGGCGGAGCAGCATTCCCTGCAGCGGCTCTATGAACCGCCCAGTCTGTATCAATTGCTCGACATCGGCGACTGGGACGGGCTGAAGGAAAAATACGACGCCATTTTCGAGGAGCTGATGCGGAAGGCGGATGTCTCGAAGGATCACCTGGTTGAAACGTATTTCACGATCTATTCGGCCTATTGCTATATCGCGCACAAATACAACCGGGAGCTCCCGGACATCATCGGCCACGAGCTGTCCAACACGCCCGGGCTCGCGCACTGCCGCTCGTACGGCGCCCTTCGGGACTGGGCCGGCCGGACGCTGGCGAAGCTGCGGGAGTACGCCGGGCAGGAACTCGCGCATACGCGCTATTCCGTCGTCGGGAAGATCCGGCATTACGTGCAGAAAAACCTTGGCAATCCGATCACGCTGCAGGATATCGCCGACGAACTGCACATGCATCCCGTCTACATCTCCCAGATCTACAAGGCGGGAACAGGCGAAAACTTAAGCGATTACATCGTGCGCCTGAAGATGGAGAAGGCCGCCAGCCTGCTCAAGAACACGAGCGACAAAAGCTATGAAATCGCGCTCCGTCTCGGTTATCAGAATCCGAACTATTTCATCAAGGTGTTCAAAAAATACTACGGCATGACGCCGCAGCAATTCCGGCAAGCCCGGTGATCCGCAGCGCCGGCGCCGGTGCCGTCATGGCCTTTTCAGGAGGGATTTCCGCGATGAAAATCACCCGTTTCGAGACGTTCCTGGTGCCTCCCCGCTGGCTGTTCCTCAAGATCGAAACCGACGAAGGTCTGGCCGGCTGGGGGGAGCCGGTCGTGGAAGGCAAGGCGGAGACGGTGCGAGCCGCGGTGCACGAGTTCGAACCGTACCTGATCGGACAGGATCCGATGCGCATCGAAGATCTGTGGCAGAAGATGTTCCGCGGCTGCTTCTACCGGGGCGGCGCGGTGCTGATGAGCGCCATCGCCGGCATCGACCAGGCGCTCTGGGACATCAAGGGGAAATGCTATCGGGCGCCCGTCCATGAGCTGCTGGGCGGGGCTTGCCGGGACCGGATGCGGGTGTACACCTGGATCGGCGGCGATCGTCCGGAAGCGGCGGAGGAGGCGGCCCAGGAGGCGAAGCGAAAGGGCTTCACCGCGGTGAAGATGAACGCGACCGCCGAAATGGGCTGGATCGATTCCCTGGACAAGGTCGAGCGGGTCGTGGCGCGGGTGGCGGCGATCCGTCAGGCGGTCGGGAATGATTTCGGCATCGCCCTCGATTTCCACGGGCGCGTCCACCGGGCGATGGCCAAAATTCTGGTCAGGGAACTGGAGCCGTACCATCCGATGTTCATCGAGGAGCCGGTGCTGCCCGAACACAACGAGAACCTGCGGGAGATCGCGCGGCTGTCCGCCATCCCGATCGCGACGGGCGAGCGGATGTATTCGCGGTGGGATTTCAAGCGGCTGCTGCAGGACGGCTATGTCGACATCATCCAGCCCGATTTGTCGCACGCGGGCGGCATTACCGAGTGCCGGAAAATCGCCGCCATGGCGGAGGCTTACGACGTTGCCCTCGCGCCGCATTGCCCGCTCGGACCGATCGCGCTGGCCGCCTGCCTGCAGGTGGACGCCGTCTCCTACAACGCCTTCATCCAGGAGCAGAGCATGGGCATCCATTACAACGTCGGGCACGATCTGCTGACCTATCTGAAAAATCCGGCCGTGTTCGCGTTCAAGGACGGATACGCGGACATTCCGGCCGGTCCGGGGCTCGGCGTGGAAATCGACGAGGACAAGGTGAGGGAGGCGGCCGCGATCGGGCACCAATGGCGAAATCCAATCTGGCGCCACGAGGACGGTTCGATCGCGGAGTGGTGAAGCGCGGCGGCGCCGTTCCGGATGCTTTTCCTCCGCAATTTTGGTACAATATACCCGTCATGCGGAAGAAATTCATCGGGAGGCGGCCGAATGCGCAACGACAACCGGGCGGATGACGAACTCCGCCCTCTTGTGATGCAATTGAACCCGAACATGCACGCCGAAGGCTCGGTCTGGATCGAGATGGGCGGCACGAAGGTGATCGTGACCGCCACCGTCGAGGACAAGGTGCCGCCCTTCATGAAGGGGCAGGGGCGCGGCTGGGTGACGGCCGAATACGCGATGCTGCCCCGGGCGACGCAAGCGCGCAACCAGCGGGAGTCGGCGAAGGGCAAGCCGTCCGGCCGGACGATGGAGATCCAGCGGCTGATCGGCCGGGCGCTCCGCTCGGTCGTCGACCTCGAGGCGCTCGGCGAGCGGACGATCACGCTCGACTGCGACGTGATCCAGGCGGACGGCGGCACGCGCACGACGTCGATCACCGGCGCGTTCGTCGCGCTGGCGCTCGCCGTGGACAGGCTGCACGCCCAGCAGCCGTTCGAGCGGTACCCGATCACCGATTTCCTGGCCTCGGTCAGCGTCGGCGTCGTGGACGGCCGGCCGCTGCTCGATCTGAACTACGAGGAGGATTCGAACGCGAAGGTCGACATGAACGTCGTCATGACCGGCTCCGGCCAGTTCGTCGAAATCCAGGGGACGGGCGAAGCGCGGCCGTTCAGCCGCGCCGAGTTGGACCGCCTGCTCGAGCTCGCCGAGGGCGGCATCCGGAGGCTGATCGGGCGGCAGCGCGAGGCGCTCGGCGAGATCGGCGCGCGGATCGGAGCGGGATCGGCATGAGCCGGGAGCCGGGCGTCATCGTCATCGCGACGAAGAACGAAGGCAAGGCGCGCGAATTCGCGCACGCCCTCGCGCCGCTCGGCCTCGCCGTGCGGACGCTGACCGGCTTGGACCGGGTGCCCGAAATCGTCGAGGACGGCGCGACGTTCGCCGAGAACGCACGCAAGAAGGCGCGCGTCGCGGGCGAGGCGCTCGGCGTGCCGGTGCTCGCCGACGACTCCGGCCTCGAGACGGAGGCGCTGGGCGGCGCGCCGGGCGTCTTCTCCGCGCGCTACGCCGGCGAAGGCGCCGGCGACGCCGCGAACAACGCGAAGCTGCTGCGCGAGCTGGCCGCGCTCGAAGCGGATGCGCCGCAGCCGGGCGGCCTGCCCGCGGGCGCGCGCGCGCTCAGCCGGGCGCGCTTCGTCTGCGCGCTGGCGCTCTACGACCCGGTGACGGGCGGGCTTACGGAGGCGGAGGGAACCGTCGACGGCTGGATCATCGACACGCCGAGGGGAACGGGCGGTTTCGGCTACGATCCGCTCTTCTGGGTGCCGGCGTTCGGCCGGACGATGGCCGAGCTGACGACGGAGGAGAAGCAATCGATCAGCCACCGCGGCCGCGCGCTGGCGAAGCTGGCGGAGCTGCTGCGGCGGCAAGGGTGAGAAGCGAAATGGCCGACGGCGCGGACCGTCGGCTCTTCATTTTGGTTCCGGTTTCCCGAGGCATGCTGTCGTGCTGGCTGTACCGGGGATACCGCGTGACGGCGGGCCATCCATTATCCCCGGACCCGCCTTACCGGATGGCGATCTTGTACCTGCGCAGCCAGGTGTCCACTTGCACAAGCCAGGCGAAAAGCTGCGGCCCCGACATGAGCTGCCCGAACCAGGGGATGTGCGAAGACGCCGCTTCCGATTCCGCAATCTCGCGCACCTTCGCGACGTTGATGAGCGGAAGCAGCGGCGAGGACGGATCGTTCAGCACCTCGATCAGCCGCTGCCGCACCGCCTCGAGGTAGTTCGGATTGTGCGTCTTCGGGTACGGGCTTTTCTTCCGGTACAGCACGTCGTCCGGCAGCACGCCCTCCAGCGCGCGGCGCAGGATGCCCTTCTCCCTGCCGCCCGACGTCTTGATCTCCCACGGAATGTTGAACACATACTCGACGAGCCGGTGGTCGCAGTACGGCACGCGCACTTCGAGGCCGGCCGCCATGCTCATCCGGTCCTTGCGGTCGAGAAGCGTCGGCATGAAGCGCGTGATGTTGAGGTACGACATCTCCCGCATCCGCCGCTTCGCTTCGTCCTCGCCCGCAAGGTGCGGCACCTCCGCGATCGCCTCCGCGTAGCGCCGCTCGATGTATTCGAGCGGTTTCACCCACGCCGCCACCTCCGGCGCCAGCAGCTCCGCGCGCAAACGGGTGGCGAGCGACCACGGGAACGTCCGGGCTTCCAGCGCTTCCTTGCGATGGAACCACGGATAGCCGCCGAACACTTCGTCCGCCGCCTCGCCCGACAGTGCGACGGTGGCCCCTTTCTTGATCTCGCGGCAGAACAGGAGCAGGGACGCGTCGATGTCGGCCATGCCCGGCGCGTCGCGCGCGATCACCGCGTCATCGAGCGCCCGCACCAGCTCCGGCGTGTCGAACTGGACCCGGGTATGCCGCGTGCCGAGATGGCTGCTCATCCGCTCGATCCACGGTCCGTCGGCGTTCGGCTGGAACGTATGCGCCTGGAAATGCTTGTCGTTGTCCACATAGTCGACCGAGTAGGTGCCGAGCACGCCCCGGCCGGTGCGGCTCAAGTGTCCGACGGCCAGCGCCGTGAGCGCGCTGGAATCCAGGCCGCCGGAGAGCAGCGTGCAGACCGGCACGTCGGACAGGAGCTGGCGCTCGACCGTATCGAGCAGCAGCTCCCGCACGCGTTCGGCCGTCCGCGCCTCGTCGTCGTCGTGCGGCCGGCTCTCCAGCCTCCAATAGGTGCGCACGCGGACGCCCGAGCGGTCGACCGTCAGGCACTGTCCGGCCTTCAGCTCGGTCATGCCCTGGTAGATGCCGACGCCCGGCGTGCGCGCCGGACCGATGATGAACACTTCGGCGAGACCTTCCGCCCCGACCGCCGGTTCGAACGCCGGATGCGCGAGGATCGCCTTCGGCTCGGAACCGAACAGGAACTTGCCGTCCGTCTCGGCATAGAAGAACGGCTTGACGCCGAGCCGGTCGCGGGCGGCGAACAGCCGCTCGGCCCGCGCGTCCCACACCGCGAACGCGTAGATGCCGTTGAACCGGTCGAGCGCTTCCGGCCCCCATTCGATATAGGCGACGAGCAGCACCTCCGTGTCGCAGTTCGTGAAGAACCGGTGGCCGCGCCCCTCCAGTTCGCGCCTCAGCTCCGGCGCATTGTACAGTTCCCCGTTGTAGACGACGACATAGGTGTTATCTCCGGCATGGCGGATCATGGGTTGGGCGCCGTTCTCCGGATCCATGACGCTGAGCCTGCGATGCCCGAGCGCGCAATGCGTCGTGATCCAGGTGCCGGAGGCATCGGGACCGCGCGGCGCGAGCGTGTCGGTCATGTTCTCCAGAACGGCGCTGTCCAGCGTCAGATCGCGCGTCCAGTCGATCCATCCGGTGATTCCGCACATATCCTTTCATCCTCTCGTGTCGGTCTTCATGCAACAGAACGGCATATGGAGATATATGCCGACCCGGGGCATAAAATGTCTGTCCGCGCGGCAAGCTATGGCGGGATCGCGCATTCCGGCCGCATCGAGACGGACCGGAACAGGGAGGATGAAGCCGAAATGAGATCGGATGACGGAAGGGAGACCTACTACGTCTCCGTCGGCGGCAAGGAGATCGTGAAGGACAAGGGCGCAACGCCCTGGGAGTTCGAGATTCGCGCGAACGAGGAGGAGTTGTACCGGCTGCAGGATCTGTTCGAGGAGCTGGCCAGCCTGGAGGAGGCGGAGATGCTGCATTTTACCTGGCATCCGTTCGGGACGGCGTCCACGGAGCAGGTGTCGGACGCAACGGGCGATGTGACGGCGCGGATCTACAATCTGCTCCACGAACTCGGGACGCCGGAGACGAAGGCGTTCATCGAGCGGATGCGCCTGACATGAACGAGAGGGGGGCTGCGTGTTGGACATTGCCGATGCGCGGGTCAGAAGAACGGTGAACCTGGACGGCCGCTCGTGCGCGGAGGTGGAAGTGTCAACAGGTGACGCGGCCGCGTCGACGCTGCTCGTCTATTTCGCGCGGACCGCCGGCGGAGGGCTTGAGATGGTGCGGGTCATCGAAAATGACGCGGACCGCGAGATCGACTGGTACGACAACCCGCTGCACCAGGCGAAGGCGGATCGGACGGACGCTTTTCTGAGCGCCGCGGGCGCCGGGGGCAGCGGGTCGTTTGGCGAGCGGGTGTTGCATTTTGGCTCGGTGCGGGATGAAGTGGTCCGCATCCTCGAAAGGAACGGGTGAAGCTTTCTTATTTTTTGAGCACCTCTCCGAATTTCATTTTTTCCCACAATTCTTGATCATGGTCCATCAGGAAATAATCATACATGTCGGCAAAGTATGAGCCGCCCTTTTTGTCGAATTTCTCCTGAAGCTGCATCATCGCCGTCGCTTCATTCCATTGTTCCGGCTCCAGCAGCGTTGCGGAAGAAAGATGCTGTTGCAGCTTCTGGAGACGGCTGATCAGCGCCTGCATTTCTTGCGGACTCAGCAGATCGCCCAGCGCCGCCTCAAGGTGCTCCGGCCGGAGCTGCATGATGCGCTCCGCCATTTCCTTGTCGACGAACTGGCTGATGCCGGGAAACTCTTTCGCCCGCTTCTTGATATCGTCTTTTTCCCCGAACGCCATGTCGTTGTCGATCCCTTTGACGCCGGTTACATTGCCGTTCTCGTCAAACTGGACATAGAAGTTGCCGCCATGGCGGTCCACCTGGAACGCAAGCGCATCCAGCAGTTGCAGGCGGGACAAGCAGCGCTGCAGGACGGGATCGGTGATCGCCAGCGGAGACTGATTTTTGCCGTCTTTGTCGATGGTTTTGCCCTGCTTGTCCCCTTCTTTGTGGACGAAATATCCTTCTTTCGCCAATCTGCCGAAGGATTTTCCGGATGCCACGCCCATGATGGCGCCGAATTCCTTCTTCTTGTTTACCACGCGCATCGCAAATTCCGTTTTGGGAATCAGATCGCCGCCCAGAAGCTGATCAAGCCGGTACAGGGCGACACTGCGCTTCGCAAATTTGGCGTCGCCGAAATTGATGCCGCCCGACTTTGCGGCGTCCACTTCGGCCTGATTGTTGCTGTCGATCGTTTTTTTGTCCGCTTTGAACACGAATTCTTCCGACATGTTGACCTTGTAGAAATCCACGGTGTTGATGCTGCCCGATTTCGATTCCCTGGATATGCTGGACTGCTCCATCTTCCGCGGCGATCGGGTGAGCTGCGAGTTGGCGATAATATACCATTTGGGCCTCAGTTGCGGATGCGGAGGATCAACCTTGAACCGGATGATTTTGGAGATCATGCTGACCCGGACATTGCGGATCACCGGCAGCAGGGTATTCGCCATATATTGGGCTTTTTTGTTTCCCTCTTTGGCCTCGATGTAGCTTAATGTGGCGTTCTCCAGTTTCTCCATCAAATGAAGCACACGGTCGAGCTGCTTTTCCATTCCGTTCGGGTCAAGGTCAAGATCCGTGGTGTCCAGGTATTCGTTGAGGTCATCCAGAAAATCCAGCACCGGCCGATAATGGCTGCTGCCGTCCTTCACCGGCTCGCCCAATACTTTTTCCAAATCTTGGCGGCGCGGAATCATCGTGAGGCCGTGCTGCTCGTGCATTTCGCGCAGAATGGATTGATTGCCTTCTTTTCGCTGCTTGGATTCATCAGGTCGCCAGACGTATCCGGCGCCTTGGGAGCTAACCGGAGTCGCGGCTTCCGAAGCTTTCCCCGTTTTTTTCCGGCTTCCGAGCAAGGGGATGCTCTTAAATGAGGGCATGCCGTCAACCTCCCGCCATATCACGTAGCTTCATCATAAGAATGATATCGTCATAAGATTTGCTGTTTGTTAACGATTTCCTGCAATAAATAAAAGACCCGTTGCGCCAGCGTGCAAGGGTCTGACGGACGTTTGTCCGGGCGCCGAGGGCTCCGGGAGCGGCGGGTCGCCCGGTGAGCGGTATTGGACACACGACTCTCCCGTTGTCGTCATACTCGATGAAGAAATTGCCTTCATGCCGGTCCACCTGCCAAGATCATCTTCATCTACTTCCCGGATTTCGTTTTTCGTTTCCTTGAACACGACCTGGTCGGAATTATGGAGATTGAAGAACTGGACGGTGTTGACGCCGCCTTTTTCGTTTTCTCCGGTCAGCATGTCTTCGGTCAGGCTCATGCGCCTGGTGGGCGGACAGGTCGCGATCATGTTCCAGTTGATTGGCTTCGCAACGGGCTCGGTCTTGTACCGGACGATGTTTCCGATCATTTCGACCCGGACGCTGCGAAGCGCGGGAAGCAGCACGCTCTCCATATACTTTGATTTCTTGTTGTTCTTTTTTTCAATATAGTTGGTAATCGATTCTTCCAGTTTCTTGAGCAGCTCAAGCGCCTGGTCGAGCTGCTTCTCCATTCCGTACGGGGTCGGCGCAAGATCCGTGTTGTCCAGGAAGCTGTTCAGGGCGTCCAGATTGTTCAGCACCGGCCGGTAATTGGTGCTGTTCTTCTTGAGTCCGCCGAGTGCGTCATCCTTCGCCTTTCCCAGTATCTGCTCGTTATCACTGCGCCGGGGAAGTCTCGTGAGACCGCGCCGCTCGTGAAATTCGCGCAGAATAGCCTGGTTGCCTCCCTTTCGCTGTATGGGATGAGCAGAGCGCCAGGCATGACCGGGGCTTCCGGATGATGACGGAGATTTGCCGTCCGAAGTTTTCTTCGCCAGGCCGCCGAACTTGAACATTGCGAGAAAACCTCCAACGTCGGAATGTGACGAAGCGGGTCCGCCGATTGTTCTGATCTTAATATAAAATGGATAAATTAACAATTAAATCTTGCTTTTCGCTGGTCTCCGGGAATCACGGTCGAGCGGATTGAGCCGGCAAGAAAATAAAGCAGCCGGTCAGGATGTCTGGTCCCGACCGGCTGCTCCGCACACCGCATTCGCGCCGAAAATGGGCTGCCCGCAAGTCATCCCGCAACCGTGACTTGCCGGACAGCCCTTGAAGCTTGATGTATGGCGTCCCAGAAGGGATTCGAACCCCTGACCGTACGCTTAGAAGGCGCATGCTCTATCCAGCTGAGCTACTGGGACAGATGAATGGAGCGGGTGACGGGAATCGAACCCGCGCCGCCAGCTTGGGAAGCTGGAGTTCTACCATTGAACTACACCCGCATGGAGAGCACAACACATCATAGCACAGGACGGCCGAAAATGCAACCGGATCGGACCGTATGCGACGCGGCGAACCCCGCCTTCGCTGGAAGGGATTTGCCGGGCGACGGATACGGGACTATAATTTTGCAGGAAAGTTTCGCTTGCCGGGGTGAGCGATGGTGAACGGGTATCATGTACATCGATCCGCCGCCGCGCGATGGACGACGACAGCAAACCTCGATCCGGCCGTTCTGGCCCGCTGGCGGCATGAATTCGGGCGTTCCGGTCCGGATCGGGGACGCGCGGTTCTGACCGCGCGCGCCGGGAAGGATGAATGGCGGCGGACGCTTCGGCATAACCGGCTGCTCGTCCGCGCCTTCGAACCGGCCGTCCGGGAAGGCGCGCTCCCGGCGGAATGGCCGCATCTGCTGCTGCTGACGGACCGTTCCGGCGTCGTGCTCTCGGTTGCCGGATCGCCCGAAGCGGCAGAGCAAGCGCGCCGCATCGGAATCGAATGCGGCACCCGGTTCGATCTGCCGCATGCGGGGATGAACGCCATCGCCGCGGCTGTCAGGCTGGAGCGGCCGGCGCTTGTGCAGGGGGGCGAACACGACCTTCGCGCGCTCCGCGGCTGGAGCACCCTGTGCGCGCCAATCGCCGCGGAAGGCCGGACGTTCGGTTTCCTCGGCATGGGATGCCCCGGCCGGGAGCGGATTTCGGATGCGGAACTTGTATGGATCGACTTCTATCTGCGGGTGCTCAAGGAGCGGCTCGCCCGGCATTGTCCGATCCGCCGCCGCATGGACCTGGACGGCCGGTTCGGCGAGTACGGCCTGTCGCCCCGCGAGCGTGAGGTTGCCCATTGCTGGGCGCTCAACATGGGCGGTTTGCAGATCGCGTTCCGGCTCGGCATCGCCGAAAGCACCGTGCGCAGCATGATCAAGAACATTTACCGGAAAACCGGCGTCAGCGACAAGGGCCAGTTCATGCGCAAATTCATGGCATGACCCGGCGCGTCGTCCCGCCCTCCCCACTATTGGGGATGTTCGAAAATCGGCCGCTCCCTTAATCTGGTTCACGGGACAACGACAGCGATGTCTTGAACGGATGGGAGGATCGCCATGCCTGTGAACCGAAACCTGCTCCTGCTCGCGCTCGTGATGTTCATCGTCGGCACGGACGGATTTGTCGTCGCCGGCGTGCTGGAATCCGTCGCCCGGCAGTCCGGCGTCTCCGTCGAAGCGGCCGGGCAGCTCATCACCGTCTTCGCCCTGGCCTACGCGATCGCCGGGCCGATCGTCGCTTCGGCTTTCGGCCGGATGGACAGGAAGACCTTTCTTCTCCTGTCGCTGGCTGTCTTCACCCTCGGCAATCTTGTCGTTGCGCTCGCATCGGACTATGCGTGGCTCGCGGCCGGGAGAATCGTGTCCGCCGTCGGCGCATCGGGCGTTACGCCGGCGGTCGTCACAATCGCGGGGATGATCTCGCCGCCCGAACGGCGCGGACGGGCCATTGCCCGTGTGTTCAGCGGTCTCACGATCGCCACGATCCTGGGCGTCCCCGTTGGCACGTATTTGAGTCACACGTTCGACTATCGGCGCCTGTTCCTGCTCATCGCCGCCGTCGGCGCGGTGTTGATCGCGCTGTTGCAGGCGGCGTTGTCCCGCCTGCCGTCGCCGCCGGACGTTCCGTTCCGGGAACGGCTTTCGACGGTGCGCATGAAGGGGGCGCCTTCGACCCTGCTGGTGACGGCGGTCGTCTTCCTGTCCGCATTCACGGTCTATTCCTACATATCGGCGTATTTCGGCGACAGAGGCGTTGTCCGCGGCGATCAGCTGAGCTGGATTTTGCTCGCGTTCGGGACGGGCGGCGCATTGGGCAATCTGCTGGGCGGCCGGCTGACGGACCGCTTCGGGCCGCGGACGACCGTCATCGCGAGCCTGCTCGGGCTATGCCTGTCCTTCGTGCTCCTCTCGATCGCCGCCGATACGTTCGTTCTTGCCCTCCTGCTGACGTTTCT
>Ga0310826_100342_pt1 | contig 55402 bp, 52 predicted proteins | sample WT_ome_FD_201306 | JGI IMG/M metagenome (GOLD analysis project Ga0310826, IMG submission 201306) | Sorghum-adapted microbial communities enriched on wild type (WT) sorghum from Joint BioEnergy Institute, Emeryville, California, United... ... | reverse complement strand
ACCTGCACGGCGATGATGCCGGTGATGCCGACGGCGAGCAGGCTGCCGAACGTATCCGGCGCGGTGATCGCGGTGCGCAGGCCGCGCCAGATCAGGACAAGGAACAGCAGGATCAGCGCCGATCCGCCGATGAAGCCCAGCTCCTCCGCCATGATGGAGAAGATGAAATCCGTCTGCGGCTCCGGCAGATAGCTGTACTTCTGCCGGCTCTCGCCGAGGCCGAGCCCGATCAGCCCGCCGGGGCCGATCGCGTACAGCGACTGGATGATCTGGTAGCCGGAGCCGAGCGGGTCCTGCCACGGGTCGAGAAAGCCGGTGATCCGCTTCATCCGGTACGGTTCCGCGATGATGAGACCGGCCAGCCCCGCGGCGCCGATCCCGGCCAGCGCGCCGAGATGAAGCAGCCGCGCGCCGGCCGCGTAGATGATCAGCATCGTCGCGCCGACCATGACCGCGCCGCTGCCAAGGTCCGGCTGCAGCATGATCAGGCCGAACGCGCAGCCCATGATCGCGAGCGGCGGCAGCAGCCCGCGCGTGAACCCGGCGATCTCCTGCTGCCGGTCCGCAAGATACCGCGCCATGAAGATGACCATGGCCAGCTTCATGAATTCGGACGGCTGGATGCCGAACGAGCCGATGCCGAGCCAGCTCCGGGCGCCGCCGCGCACGACGCCGACACCGGGAATAAGCACGATGACGAGCAGCGCGAAACAAACGATGAGAACCGCGGGCGCGTGTTTCTTCAACGCCCGGTAGTCGGTTCCCGCCATGAAGATCATCATGCCGATTCCGAGCGCGGCGAACAAGAGCTGCCGCTTCAAATAATAGAAAGCGTCGCCGTATTCGCGCAGCGCGAGCACGGCGCTGGAACTGTACACCATGACCAGACCCGCGGCGAGAATGAGCAGGACGGCCGTGATCATCCACATGTCCGGGGCGGTTCGGGCTTTCGGCATGCTGCGACACCTCTTGCTTGAAAATTGGGGGACAGCCCCCTTCGTTACAAGATATGCGCCGCTTCCTTAAAAATACGCCCCCGCTCCTCGTACGACACGAACATGTCCCAGCTTGCGCAGGCGGGCGACAGCAGGACGGCGTCGCCCGGCTCGGCGAGCGCGTCCGCCTCCCGCACGGCCCGCTCGAGCGTCTCCTTCGGGCTCGCTTCGGGCTCGACGACGCGGATATGGCGGATGCCCGCCGCCTCCGCCGCCTCCGCGAGCTTGTTCCGCGTCTGGCCGACCGCGACGAGCGCCTTCACCTTCTCGCGCAGCACCGGCACCAGATCGCCGAAATCCGATCCGCGGTCCAGCCCGCCGGCCAGCAGCACGACCGGCCCCTTCACCGAGCGGATCGCCATCGCCGTGGCGGTCGGATTCGTATCCTTCGAGCTGTTGTAGAAGCGGACGCCCGCCTTCTCCCGCACGAATTCGAGCCGGTGCTCGACGCCGCGGAACACGCGCAGCGGAGCCGCAAGCCGATCGGCGGGCGCGCCGGCGGCCAGCGCGGCGGCGACGGCCGCGGCCGCGTTGGCGGCGTTGTGGCGCCCGGGAATGCCGAGCTCGTCCACGGGAAGAATGGCTGTCGTCGCCCCGCCCGAACGGCTGACGATCGCGCGGGGAACGCCGTCGTCCTCCGGTGAAGCGGGATACGGCGGGTCGATGAACACGCCTTCCTCGAGCCGCTGCCGGATCGCGAACGGCACGATCCGCGCCCGGAAGCCTTCCGAAAGACGCCGGCATTCCGGGTCGTCCCAGTTGACGACCGCGACGTCTTCTTCCGTCTGATTGGCGAACAGCTTCGCCTTCGACGCCGTGTAATCGTCCATGCCGCCGTGGTAGTCGAGATGCGTCTCCGCCACATTGGTCAGCACGCCGATGCGCGGCCGGAAATGCACCGTTCCCTTGAGTTGGAAGCTGCTCAGTTCGGCGACGAGCCAGCTTCCGGCGCCGGCTTCCCGCGCCGCGTCGGTGAGCGGCCGGCCGATGTTGCCCGCGACGATCGCCTTCCGCCCGGCCGCCCCGAGCAGCCGGCCGATCAGCGTCGTCGTCGTCGTTTTGCCGTTCGAGCCCGTGATGCCGATGATCGGCGCATCGGTCAGCCACCAGGCGACTTCGACTTCCGTCACGATTTCGATCCCCAGTTCCATCGCTTCGCGCACGGGCGGCGACGAATAGGGGATGCCCGGATTTTTCACCACCAGGGCCGTGTCCGGCGTCACAAGTCCCTCCGGATGACCGCCGCAGAGAACGGAAATGCCCAAAGCGGCGAGTTCCTCCGCTTCGGGACACTGTTCGGGCGGCTTGATGTCGCTCGCGACCGTCTCCGCGCCCAGCTCGTGAAACACTTTGGCCACGCTGACGCCGCTGCGCGCGAGTCCCAGCACGACGACGCGGCGGTTCCGGTAAGTCGAGGGATGTTGCATGCTGCCACTCCTTTGGATGTCGGACCGTGACGCCGGACGGCTACACCGTGCCGTTCAGCACCAGGCCGGCGGCGGCGAACAGGAATCCGGCCGCCCAGAACATCGTGACGACCTTCCATTCCGACCAACCGCCCACTTCGAAATGGTGATGGATCGGGCTCATGCGGAAAATCCGCTTGCCGCGCAATTTGAACGAGGCGACCTGCAGCACGACGGACAGCATTTCAATGACGAAAATGCCGCCGATCACGATGAACAGCAGCTCGGTCTTCGTCAGGATCGCGACGGCCGCGATGCCTCCGCCGATGCCGAGGGAGCCGGAATCGCCCATGAACACCTTCGCGGGATGGGCGTTGTAAACGAGAAAGCCCAGCACGGCGCCGATCATCGCGGCGGAGAAGACGGCCGCTTCCGGTTCGGCGGCCTGGAGCGCCACGATCGCGAACGCGGCGAACGCGATCGCGCTTGTCCCGGACAGAAGCCCGTCGACGCCGTCGGTGAAGTTGACGGCGTTGCCGACCGCCATGAACATCAGAATGATGAAGGGATAATAGAAAAGGTTCAGATCGAGGCTGAGATCCGTCCCCGGCACCGCAATCCACGTGTCATGCCCGGAGCGGTGCAGGATGACGCAGATGATGGCCCCGAACAGGAGCTGGCCCAGCAGCTTCTGCCGCGCGGTCAGGCCGAGCGAGCGCTTCAGGGCGATCTTGATGTAGTCGTCCAGGAAGCCGACCAGGCCGAACCCGAGCATCGCGACCAGCAGCACCCAGAATTCCGCCGTATATTCGGCGTATCGCAGGAACGATACGGTGGCGGCAAGCAGGATGATGATGCCGCCCATCGTCGGCGTGCCCGTCTTCTTCAGATGGGTCTGCGGCCCGTCGGACCGCACCTGCTGGCCGAATTTGAGCCGCTTGAGCAGCGGGATGGCCAGGGGACCCAGGAGCACGGCGATCAGGAAGGATACGCCGAGCGGAAGCAACAGTACTGGTATATCCAAAAAAAGTCTCCTCCTAACCCCGGACGAGCGCATGCACGACTTCTTCCATCCGCATGCCGCGCGAGCCTTTCACCAGGACGAGATCGTCCGGCGAGAGCTCCCCGAGCAGCCGGCGAACGAGGGTGTCCTTGTCCGCGAAATGGATCGCCCGCTCCGGTCCGAGCCGCTCCGCCGCGCCGCGGACCGTATGCTTCGACCGTTCGCCCACGGCCAGCACCGCGTGGACCCGGTCGGGGGCTACGCAAGCGCCGGTCTCATAGTGGAGCCGGTCCTCCTCCGGACCGAGTTCCAGCATGTCGCCGAGGACGAGCCATTTGCGCCGGTAGCCCTCAAGTTCTCCCACGAAGGCGATCATCGCCTTCACGGAAGCCGGGCTCGCGTTGTAGGTGTCATTCAGCACGACCGCGCCGTTTGCGGCGGTCAGCGTTTCGAGCCGCATGGCCGACAGTTTGACCGATGCGAGCCCCTGCCGGACGCTTTCGGGATCCAGGCCGAACAGCGCGCCGACGGCGGCGGCGGCCAGCGCGTTCGCCGCGTTGTGCCGGCCCGGCACGGGCACCCGGAACTCGCCCGGCCATGCCGGGCCTTCGGGCGGCCGGATCGTAAACGCCGTTTCCTTCGCCGTGGCGGCGACGAGCTGCGCCGACCAGCCGTCCCCGGTCCCGAGCGCGAACGTCTCCAGCCGCCACAGGCCGTATCCCGGCGCCCGCTTCGCGCTTTCCCGGAGGAGCGGCTCATCGCCGCTCACGAACAGAACGCCGCCTGCCGCAAGGCCGGCGGCGATTTCGAGCTTCGCCTTCGCGATGGCCTGGCGCGATCCGAGCTGCAGCAGATGGGCGTCGCCGATATTCGTGATAACGGCGGCGTCTGGCCGGGCGATGCGGGTGAGCCGCTCGATCTCGCCGAAGCCGCTCATCCCCATCTCGAGCACGGCCGCTTCCGTGTCCTCGTCCATCGCGAGAATCGTCAGCGGCAGGCCGATGTGGTTGTTCAGATTGCCCTCGGTCTTGTGCACGTTGAACCGCCGCGCGAGGACCGACGCCGTCATGTCCTTCGTCGTCGTCTTGCCGTTGCTGCCGGTGATGCCGACGACCCTGACCGGGAGCTGGCTGCGGTAGGCCGCGGCCAGCCGCTGCAGCGCGGCCAGCGTATCGTCCACCAGAAGCAGCGGACGGCCGGACAGCGCCTCCGGCACGGGGCGCCCGGCCTGCCAGAGCGAAACCGCCGCGCCGCCGGCGAACGCGTCGCCCGCAAAGTCGTGCGCGTCGAACCGTTCGCCTCTGAGCGGCACGAACAGCCGCCCCTCCGCCGGGCGGCGGGAATCCGTCGACACGCCGCGGACCATCTCGTCCGCCCGCCGGGCCGCGGCCTCGTTCATCTCCGCGCCGCACATGGCGGCAAGCTGCGCCGTCGTACGTCTGATCACGGCCGTCTTCTCCTTATCGCTTCGCCGGCTGCGAGCCGGTCGTCGAAATCGATCTTGCGATCCCCGATGATCTGATAGGTTTCATGGCCTTTGCCCGCAATCAATACTACATCTCCGGGGCTTGCCATTTCAACCGCTTTTTCGATCGCCGCGCGCCGATCCGCGATCCGCTCGTAGCGCTCCGCGGGCACGCCGTCCTCCCGGAGGCCGGCCTCGATGTCGTCCAGAATCGCTTCGGGATGCTCGGTGCGCGGATTGTCGGACGTCAGGATACAAAAGTCGGCATAGCGGGCGCCGATTTTTCCCATGATCGGGCGCTTGCCCCTGTCGCGGTCGCCGCCGCAGCCGAAGACGAGGATGAGCCGGCGCTCCGCGATCTCCTTCACCGCCTTGAGCACGTTCTCGAGGCCGTCCGGCGTATGGGCGTAATCGACGATCACCGCGAACGGCTGCCCGGCGTCGACCGCCTCGACCCGGCCCGGCACGCCCGGCACGCGCTCCAGTCCGGCCTTGATGTCTTCAAGCGAAACGTCCTCCAGGAGCGCCGCGGCGATCGCCGCCAGCGCGTTGTACACGTTGAACTTTCCGACCAGGCGCAGCGCGACGAACGCCTCGCCGCGAAATGTGACCGCCCGGAACGACGTGCCCCGGGCCGTGATCCGGATGTCCTCGGCGCGCACATCCGCCGGCCGGTCGATGCCGTAGGTGATCGTCTCCGCCGCCGTCGCGCGCGCGAAGGCAACCGACGCCGGGTCGTCGGCGTTCAGCACGGCGTAAGTCCGCTCGTCCGGATTTGCCGGATAAACGTTGCCGAGCCGGGCGAACAAGAGCTCCTTCGCCGCGGCGTACCGCTCCATCGTGCCGTGGTAGTCGAGATGGTCCTGGGTCAGATTGGTGAAGACCGCCGTGCGGAATTTCGCGCCCTTGACCCGGCCTTGCTCGAGCGCGTGCGAGGACACTTCCATCGCGCAATAGGACGTGCCCTCGGCCGCCATGCCGGCGAGCAGCCGCTGCAGCTCGAGCGAGTCGGGTGTCGTGCCGGACATCGGCAGGGACCGGCCGGCGTAGCGCGCCTCGATCGTGCCGATGACGCCGCATGTCCGGCCGGCCTGCTGCAGGATGCTCTCGATGAGATGCGTCGTCGTCGTCTTGCCGTTCGTGCCGGTGACGCCGATCAGCTTCACCCGGGCGCTCGGGGAGCCGTAGAACCGGTCGGCCATGACCGCCAGCGCCAGCCGGCCGTCCTTCACCACGATCTGCGGCACGCCGAGGGTCAGACGGCGCTCGACGACGAGCGCCGCGGCGCCGCGCTCCACGGCCTCCGCCGCATAATCGTGGCCGTCCACCGTGTGTCCCGGCAGGCAGAAAAACAGGTCGCCGGGCTTCACCCTGCGGGAATCCGTGCACAGCCCGCCGGGCCTGAGGTCCCCGCCTTCCAGTCTTGCCGTGGCGAGCAGGCCCGCCAAATCGCTGAGCAGCATGCGCCGTACCTCCTTGCAAGCATCCCGATAGTTTCCATTATGGACGGACCCGGCCAAATCTAGGCGTCGTCCTTGCCCAGATAGATGCGGATCGTCGAACCCCGCTCCACCCGCTCGCCCGCCGCCGGCGCCTGCCGGACGACGACCGTGCCGGAACCGGAGGCGGCCAGGTTGAAGTTCATGTTCAGATCCTCATACAGATCGGACACCGACTTCCCGACCAGGTTCGGCACGGTGACGATCGGCGTGTCGCCGTAATTCAGCTCGCGCTCGAGCTGTTCCTTGCGCGGCTTGACGCCCAGCTCAGGCAGCGCGCTCTCCAGAATGTTCCGCACGATCGGCGCGGAGACGACGCCCCCGAACTGGATGCCCCGCGGGTTGTCGACGGCGACATAGACGACGATCTGCGGATCGTCCGCCGGCGCGAAGCCGATGAACGAGACGATGTGCTCGGTCGGCGAGTAACGGCCGTTCACGACCTTCTGCGCCGTTCCCGTCTTGCCGCCGACGCGGTAGCCGTCGATGAAGGCGTTGCGCCCCGTCCCCCGCGCCACGACGCTCTCGAGCGCTTCCCGGATCTTGTCCGACGTCTCAGGGGAGATGACCCGGCGCACCGCCTCCGGCTCGAATTGCTGCACGATTTCTCCGGTATCGGGCCGGATGAGCGCCTTCGCGACGTGCGGCCGGTACAGCGTGCCGCCGTTTATTGCCGCCGAGATCGCCGCGACCTGCTGGATCGGCGTCACCGATACCCCCTGGCCGAACGACGTCGTCGCCAGCTCGACCGGGCCGACCTGCTCCGGCTTGAACAGGATGCCGTTCTCCTCGCCCTTCAGATCGATGCCGGTCTTCTTCCCGAAGCCGAAGTCGCGGATGTATTGGAACAGCAGGTCCTTCCCGAGCCGCTGGCCGAGCGTCACGAAGCCGGGGTTGCACGAATTCTCCACCACCTCGAGGAACGTCTGGCTGCCGTGGCCGCCTTTTTTCCAGCAGCGGAGCCGCGCGCCGCCGACTTCGATCGCGCCCGGGTCGTGAAACCTTTCGTGGTGCAAATCGACTTTTCCTTCCTCGAGCGCGGCGGCCAGCGTGATGATCTTGAACGTCGACCCGGGCTCGTAGGTCATCCAGATCGGCAGGTTCCGGTTGTACACCTCGGACGGCGCTTCCCGGTAACGTTCCGGCTCGTAGGTCGGCCGGCTTGCCATGCCGAGAATTTCGCCCGTGTTCGGGTTCATCGCGATCGCGAGCGCGGCGTTCGGCTGAAGCCGGACCATCGCGTCGTCGAGTTCGCGCTCGATGATCGACTGGATCATGTAGTCGATCGTGAGCTGCAGATGAAGGCCGTCCTTCGGCTCGCTGTAGGTGTCCGAAGATCCCGGCATTCTGCGTCCGCCCGCGTCCGCAAGGAAGGACACGCTGCCCGAGATGCCGCTCAGCATCTTGTCGTATGACAGCTCGACGCCGGTCAGCCCCTGGTTGTCGATGCCGGTGAAGCCGAGCACATGCGCCGCGAGGCTGCCGTAGGGATAGTACCGCTTGTTGTCCTCGGCGACGACGATGCCCGGCAGATTCAGCGCGCGGATCTCCGCCGCCTTCTCCGCCGATATTTTGCGGCCGCCCGGCTGGATGCGGACGATCAGCTCCCTCTTCGTCACGAGGCGGTAGACGTCTTCCTTCTTCATGTCGAGGGCGAGCGCCAGCCGTTCGGCCGTCCCGCCGGGATCCTGGATTTGCGCCGGAATGGCCATGACCGTCGGCGAGCTGATGTTGTACGCGAGCCGGACGCCGCTGCGGTCGAGGATCTCGCCGCGCTTCGCCGTGACGGGGATGTTCCGACGCCACGATTCCTCCGCGCGGGCGGCCAGTTCGCCGCCTTCCCAAAGCTGCACGTAGCCGAGTCGGATGATGAGCGCCAGGAACAGGGCGATTCCGCCGATCAGGATCTGGAACAGCCGACGCCTGACCTTGAGGCCCGAAATCCGGTTGCGCATGCCGATCTCCTCCGAACGGGCGGGATAGGGAGCCTTGTGCTCCGCTTCTCTCACAGCCTATTCGGACGAGTCCGCGAGTAGAACAGGCCCGGATCTCGCCGGGACCCGCTGTCAGCCTCCTCCGCTTCCGTTATCCTCCGCCGCTCCGTCCTGCCGTTCGTCGCTGTCTTCGCTGTTTTCCTGTTCGCCGCTTTTCCCGGAGGAATCGCCCTCCTCCGTCCCGGCGGCGGCGCCGTCCGGAGGAACAGCCGGCCTGCCCGGCGGCTCCAGGGCGAGCCTCAGCACCCGTCCGCCCGCTTCTTCCGACAGCGACTGCGAGGCGACGAAGCCTTCGCCTTCGACGAAGCAGCGCATTTCGAGCAGCGAGCAGATTTCGAGCGCGTCGCGGAGCGGCAGCCCGGTCAGATCGGGCACTTGCAGCTTGCTCCGCTCTTCCGTGATGAGATAGACCCGCTGCGTCGGCGACATGGTCGCGCCCGGCTTCGGGATTTGCTGCAGCACCGTCGCACCCCCGCCCACGACTTCGAGGTTGATCGAGCGCGCCCGGAGTTCCTCGCGGGCCTGCGAAATCGTAAGCTCCGTCACTTCGGGCACCGTCACGACCTTCTCCTTGCTCGCGCCCGTGTTCAGCGCCTTCACCGCGTTCGACGGGCCGATGCCGAGATGCCGGAGGCTTTGCAGCATGATATCTTTGAACACCGGCGCCGCGACCGAGCCGCCGCCCGCGTACGGATCGTTCGGCTCGTCGACGACGACGTACACGACGATCTTCGGATCTTCAACCGGCGCATAGCCGATGAAGGAAACGATGTATTTGCCCTCCGCGTACTGACCGTTCACGACCTTCTGCGCCGTGCCGGTCTTGCCCGCGACGCGGTAGCCTTCGATGTATGCGTTCTGCCCCGTGCCGTCGGCGACGACCTGTTCGAGATATTCGCCGACCTTCCGCGCCGTCTCACCGGAGATGACCCGCCGCACGGCCTTCGGCTCGACGCGCTGCACGGTGCCGTTGTTCGGGTCCTCGACCGCTTCCACGAGCTGCGGCTGCATCAGGATGCCGCCGTTCGCGATGGCCGCGACCGCCGTAACCTGCTGGATCGGCGTCACCTGCACGCGTCCCTGGCCGAAGGTGAGCGTCGCCCATTCCGTCGCGTAGCGCGGCGCGACCATGCCGGACACCTCGCCCTTGAGCGGGACGCCCGTCGGCTGGCCGAAACCGAACGCGTCGATGTATTTTTTCAGGGTCGACGTGTCCATTTTTTCGTAGCCGAGCTTCACGAACGCGACGTTGCTGGATTTCTTGAGCCCTTCGAGCATCGTGATCTCGCCCCAGCCCTCGCGCCGGTGGTCGCGGATCGGCCGGCCGGCCACCGTGATGCTGCCGGACATGTATGTCTCGTCCGGATCGAAGACGCCTTCCTCGACCGCGGCGGCGAGCGTCACGATCTTGAATGTCGAACCCGGCTCGTACAGCCCCTTGATCGCGTAGTCGAAATCGGCGCCCGGTTCCGTCTCCCAGTACACGTTCGGATTGTAGGACGGCAGCGACGCCATGCCGAGGATCTTCATCGTCTTCGGATCGGCCGCGATCGCCGTGATGCTCTTCGGCTCGTACTTGTCGTACGCTTCCTTGATCGCCTTCTCGAGATAGTATTGGATGTCCGAATCGATCGTGAGCTGCACGTTCTTCCCGTGCACGACCGGATCGATCTCGACGTGTCCGTTCCGGATCTGCACACGGTTGCCGTCGCGCTCGTACTTGATGCGGCCGTCCTTGCCGCGCAGCAGCTCGTCCAGCGACAGCTCGACCCCGTTCATCGCTTCGCCGGCCTTGTTCACGTAGCCGATCAGGTGCGCGGCCAGCGAATTTCTCGGGTAGTACCGCTTCTGCTCCTCGAGCAGATAGATGCCGACTTCCTTCTCCCCGATCCGGTTCCGGAGCTCCTCGCGGAAAGCCGCGATCCGGTCGGCCAGCTCCTTGTCGATTTTCCAGCCTTCATTGCGCACTTCGCGCTGGCGATAGAACTTTCCCTCCGCGTTCCGTTTCGTCGCGATGTCGTACAACTGATCCTTCGGTTTGCCGAGCAGCTCGTGCAGCTTGTCCACGACCTCGTCGACAAGTCCGAGCCGGTTCAGCACCTCCGGGCTGACCGCCACGGTGTAGCCGGCGACGTCCATCGCGAGAACGTTGCCGTCCCGGTCGGTGATTTTGCCGCGGACCGCCGGAATCGTCTCGGAAGCCGACCAGGTCTCCTTCGCCTTCGCGAGCCAGAACTCGGCGTGCGCGACCTGGACGACATAGATGCGGACCACCAGAACGACAAACAGGAGGGTCATGACCCCCCCGATCGCCAGGGACCTCAGCTTGATGCGCCTAGCCACGTGATCACCCTAATCCTTCAGTGCCGTACGCGCCGACGAGCTCCCGACTTCCAGCGAGATGACGTCGTCGAACTCCGGATAGACCATCCCGAGCTCGATCGCCTTCTCCGTGATTTCGTTCGGATCGCTGAGCGTTTCCACCTTCCGCTCCAGTTCCTTGATCTGCACGTTCAACTCCTCGTACCGCTGCGTCAGTTCGCGGATCTCGAGGTTCATCCGGTAAATTTCCGCATAACGAAAAATGATGACGCTGGCCGCCATGACGCAGACAACGACGGTAAACAGATACAGCAGCTTCTCCGGAACGGGCAGCGGCCTGCGCCGGACGACCTTCTTCCGGACTTCCTGGGCGTAAGGCTCCTGTTCCGGCCGCTTGTTCGGCTTCATGGCCAGATTGCCGTGCATGTAGGCCATTGTCGTTCCTCCTTGCCTGATGATCGGATCATGCCTTGCTTGCGTATTTCATTGCGCGGACGGCAGCTTCTCCGCGATGCGGAGCTTCGCCGAGCGGGCCCGCGGATTGGCCGCGACCTCTTCCGCGCCGGGTTCGATCGGTTTCCGGTTGACCAGCCGCAGGACGCCGCGCGCGCCGCAGACGCACATCGGAAAATCCGGCGGGCAAGTGCAGGTTTTGACGTATTGCGCGAAAATCTGCTTGCAGATGCGGTCCTCCAGCGAATGGAAGGTGATGACCGCCACCCGTCCTCCGGGCTTCAGGCAGTCGACCGCCTGATGGAGCGCCTCCTCCTCCGCGCCGAGCTCGTCATTCACCGCGATCCGGAGCGCCTGGAACGAGCGCCGCGCCGGGTGACCGCCCGCCCGCCGCGCCGCCGCGGGGATCGCTTCCTTCACGATCTCGGCCAGCTCGCCGGTCGTGGCGATCGGGCGCCGCTTGCGGGCTTCGGCGATCGCCTTCGCGATCCTGCGGGCGAACCGCTCTTCGCCATAGCGGTCCAAGATGTCCGCGATCTTGTGCTCGTCCCACCCGTTGACGATGTCCGCCGCCGTCAGTTTGGCCGAGCGGTCCATCCGCATGTCGAGCGGCGCGTCGTGCCGGTAGCCGAATCCCCGTTCGGCTTCATCCAGTTGCGGGCTGGAGACGCCGAGATCGAACAGGATGCCGTCGACCCGGGGCACGCCGTCCTGCGCCGGTACGCCGGCTTCCAGGAGCCGCTCCCTGAGATGGCGGAAATTGCTGCGGATCAGCGTGATGCGGTCCATGTACGGCGCGAGCCTGACCCGGGCATGCCCGATCGCCGCCTCATCCTGATCGAAGGCGATCAGGCGGCCGGCGTCGCCGAGCCGCGAGGCGATCCGCTCGCTGTGGCCGCCTCCGCCGAGCGTGCAGTCGACGTATATGCCGTCCGGCCTCACATTGAGGCCGTCCACGGCTTCCTCGAGCAGCACCGTCACATGATGAAACAAGGAACTTTCCTCCCGGGGCATTCCTGAAGCGAAGCCGGCCGCTTAGAGATTGAAGTCGAAGTCGACCAGCTTCTCGGCGATTTCGTTGAACGTCTCTTCGGACTGCCGGTAGTAGCCTTCCCATGCCGCCTTGCTCCAGATTTCCACGCGGCTTGATACGCCGATCACGACGCATTCCTTCTCGAGCTTGGCGTAGTCGATCAGATGGTTCGGCAGATTTACCCTGCCCTGTCTGTCCAGCTCGCATTCGACCGCCCCGGAGAAAAAGAACCGGGCGAACGCGCGGGCGTCCGATTTCATGAGCGGCAGCGATTTGAGCTTCTGTTCGAGCACGCTCCACTCGGCGGACGGGTAAACGAACAGGCAGTTGTCGAGACCGCGGGTCACGATGAATTTCACGCCGAGATGCTCGCGGAATTTGGAGGGAATCGTGAGACGGCCCTTGTCGTCAATGGAATGTTGGTATTCACCCATGAACATTCGGCCGCTCCACTCCTTTCCCCCAAATCTCCCACTACGCCCCACTTTCCACCACTTCGCTTGTTCTATTCGCCACCCGTCTGCCAATTCCTGCTGACATTAGCCATTTTCGAAATAAATATTTTATGGGGTTAAGGATGCCCGGACGGGCGGCCCAGGTTTTGCGGGATTCAGGTCGCTCAAGCCGTTGCTTTAGGCAAATCTGCGGCGTGAAGGCGATGCGGCTGCGGCGGGACGAAGGCGCTTCGGGAAAGTTTCGGACGGGCTGCCAGGCGGAGGAACAAGCGAAAGTGGGGATGAGCGGGGATGTTGCGCGGTGCGCGTAGCGCCGGTGGCGGGCGAATAAACGACAATATCAGGCTGAAGTGGGACGATTGTGGGGAAGCATGGCAAATGCCGGGCAAAATGGTGCTCCGGCGGGGAGGCCATATGGGTGCCATGACCAAAGCGGAGGGGCGGCAGGAGACGCCATGCGAGTGATGGCCGAAGTGGGGCGACGATGGAGATGTCACGCGGGTACCGTGTCCAAAGTGGCGCGACGGTGGAGATGTCACACGGGTGCCGTGACCGAAGTGAGGCGACGATGGGGATGTCTCTCGGGTGCCGTGACCAAAGTGGCACGACGTTGGAGATGTCACGCGGGTACCGTGACCAAAGTGGCGCGACGATGGGGGACTTCATTTGGAAACATGCGGCAGTGGGGGATATCGATGGGGATGAGGCCGAAAAAGCGGCACACCAGCGGCGGGAGACACCCCATGCGGGTGACAGAGCTGTCATGCAGGATTTTGCTCGACGGTGGCGGGCCATGCGGAAGACGGCAGGCGCAAATAGACCAAGATTTTCCCTCTATTTCCGTAAAAGCGGGCAATACGACTGAAATTGAAGAAAAATCTTCGCTTATCTCCCCAAATCTTTCGATTTCGTCCGATTTTCCATGATTAAGCGAAATATCTGCGTCTATCCCGGCCGCCCGAGCCACTTTCGACAAAATTGAAGCAATTGTTTCGCTTATTCCCCGAACGACCGGATTCCGGCCCGCCGCCGGCCGGCTCGCCACGCGGATGCCGCATGAACGCCGACAAAAAGGCCGGCCGGGCTCCTGTCCCGACCGACCGATCTCATCGTAATCATATTCAATGTTCCTGCCAGCTCTCCAGATACCGCTTCTGGTCGTCGCCGAGCCGATCGATCGCAAGGCCCATCGACTCGAGCTTCAGCCTGGCCACCTGCTCGTCGATCTCGTACGGCACGTTCACGACGCGGCGGCCGATTTTCTCGTACGACTCGTTCACGTATTTGAGCGCCATCGCCTGCAGGGCGAACGTCATGTCCATGATCTCGGCCGGATGGCCGTCGCCGGCGGCCAGGTTGACGAGCCGCCCTTCCGCGAGCAGGTACAGCCGGCGGCCGTCCTTGAGGCGGAATTCTTCGATGTTCTTGCGCACCGTCCGCCTGCCGACGGACAGCGCCTCGAGATCCGGCTTGTTCACTTCGACGTCGAAATGGCCGGCGTTCGCCAGCAGGGCGCCATCCTTCATCGCGGCGTAGTGCTCGCCGCGGATCACGTCGCGGTTTCCCGTCACGGTGATGAAGATGTCGCCGATTTTCGCCGCCTCCAGCATCGGCATGACGGCGAAGCCGTCCATGTAGGCCTCGACCGCGCGAATGGCGTTGACCTCGGTCACGACAACGTTCGCGCCAAGCCCTTTCGCCCGCATCGCGACGCCTTTGCCGCACCAGCCGTATCCGCACACGACGACCGTCTTGCCCGCCACGACGAGATTCGTCGTCCGGTTGATGCCGTCGAACACGGATTGGCCCGTGCCGTAGCGGTTGTCGAACAGGTATTTGCAGTAGGCGTCGTTGACGGCCACCATCGGAAACCGGAGGGCGCCGTCCCGCTCCATCGCCTTCAGACGCAGGATGCCGGTCGTCGTCTCTTCCGCGCCCCCGCGCACGTTTACAAGCAGATCCTGCCGCTCCGCGTGCAGGATGGCGACGAGGTCGCCGCCGTCGTCGATGATGAGATCCGGCTTCGTCTCCAGCGTCTTGACCAGCAGTTCCTTGTACTCTTCCGGGCTCGGGTTGTATTTCGCGAAAACCGCGATGCCGTCCTCGACGAGCGCGGCGCAGACATCGTCCTGCGTCGACAGCGGATTGCTTCCCGTGATCGCGACTTCCGCGCCGCCGGCGGCGATCACCTTCGCAAGATAGGCCGTTTTCGCCTCGAGGTGAAGCGAGATCGCCACTTTCAACCCCGCAAACGGCTTCTCCCGCTCGAACCGCTCCCGGATGCGGTTTAGCACCGGCATGTGGGCCGACGCCCAGTCGATCTTCAAATGTCCTTCCGGCGCCAGCCGGATATCGGTGATGATGCTTCTCTCCACAACGCCCAAACGGGCAACCTCCTTCGCCGCGACGGCATGCGCCGGCCGCTGGTTATCAATAAATTGGAAAATGGATTCACAAATCGACGCGGTAATGGCCGCCGAGCGGATCGAACGGCACCGCCCGCAGCGCGTCGAGCCAGCCCGGCCCCCAGGCGTTCCACATCGCCGCCATGTTGAGCACCCGCTCCTGCTGACGGCCGCCCGGCGCCAGCCAGTCGCCGATCCGGTCGAACCGCCGGACATCGGCTTCGTACCGCCGGTTGCGCGATTCGAGCGCCTTCTGTTCGAGCCAGCGGATCTGCTCCCGGATGCGCTCCTTGTTGCGCTCTCCGAGCTGCCCGAGTCCGGCATCCGCGGCGGCAAGCTCCGCAAGCAGCGGGTCGTACAGCGCGTCGAACCGCCGCGCCGCTTCCGCGAACAGCCGCTCCACCGGCAAGCTGTCATGCTCCGCGAGCCAGGCCCGCTTGCGCTCCTCGAGCCGCGTGGCCACATCCTCGAGGGACAGCCCGAACATCTCCATCCGCTTGCGGATCGCGCCGTCCGTGACCGTAAACGACATGCGCGGAATGATGACCGGCATTTCCATGCCAAACGCCCGGAACGCTTCGCCGACCTGCGCCCAATACGCGATCTCGCCCGGCCCCAGCACCGTCGCGAGCACCGGCAGCACGTAATCCTGCATGAGCGGGCGGGTCAGCACGTTGTTGCTGAACAGGTCCGGCGCCTCGAGCGCCAGCCGCTCCAGCTCGCCGCGGCCCAGCGTGAAGGTGCGCCGCTTGTCGATGAAATTCCCGCCGTCCCGGTAGAGCATGACCCGCTCGCCCGCCGGCGCGCCCGGCGCGATCCCGCCGAACCGCGCGTCGCGGAACAGGAACAGGTTGGCGCCGCCCTCGTGCAGCTCCGCCTGCACGGCGTAGCCGAGCCGCCTCAGTTTCGCCTCCGCCGAGGCAAACGCCGAAGCGAGCGGCTCGTTCTCGGCGACCATTCGCCGGAACATCGGCGCCTCGAGCGCCCGGATCGCCGGATCGTCCGCATCCATCAGAACGAGTCCGTCTTCGGCGAACAGGTCCGCCATCAGCGCGCCGAACCATTCGGACAGCGTCTCCGCGCGCGCGGCCGCCGCTTCGATCCGGTCGAGCAGGGCGGGCTTGTGCTCGGAGTCGGGGAGCGACGCGGCGAGTTTCCGGATCGCGCCTTCGATCCGGCCGCGCCCGAGCTTCGTCCGGCTGACCGAAGTGCGCGGATGCTCGTCCCGCTCGACCGCGATCCGCACGAGTCCCGTCTCGTTCGAGACGATGAACGCGTGATTCGCCTCCTGCCAGTCGTGGTCCTCGCCGGCGATCCAGAACACGGGCACCACCGGGTGGCCCGTCTCCCGTTCCGCCCAGCGGGCCGCGCGGATGACGGAGAGCGCCTTGTGGATGACCATCACGGGCCCCGTGAACAGCCCGGCCTGCTGTCCGCCGACGACGGCCAGCGCTCCGGCCTTGAGCCGGCCGATGTTCGCCGGCGTCGCGCCGGAGGCGCCGATCCGCTCGTTGTATGCCGCAAGCGCCTCCGCGACCCTGCCCGCGTCGGCGCGTTCAAGGCCGGGCCGCCCGAGCCGCTCCGCCCGCCTCCGAAGCGACTCCGGATCGCCGGCCGGGCCGCCGAACAGGGCGGCGAGCTCCGGATCCGTCCCCTGGATGTAAGTCTCGCTGACGGACAGACTGATCGAATTCGTCAAACAGTGAACGTGCATGGATGCGTCCGTTCCTCCTCGCGCGCACTCCGCTTGTTGATGTCACATTGATTGTACCAACGCGTGCCACAACCGTCAAAACCGACAGGCCTTCCGCGCCGCCGGACCGGATAGCGGCTTCCGCGAGGGGTGCGGAGACGACGGGAAGCGGTCAAGCACCGGGAAGCGGCATGCAGGTGAGACGTCATACAAAAGCGTCGGCTGCAAGCGGGACGGCGCAACCGGGGAGGCGGAACAACAACGGAAGCGGCATTCGGCAACGGCATACGGCAGGTCAGCCTCCGTTTCCGGAGGCTTCACACTTCGACAATCGTGCGGATGAGACCGATGATCAGGAAGATGATGTACAGGACGGCCAGGACGAAAAAGCCGATCCGCCAGATCACCCGGATGATGCGGACGGGATCGAGCTTCCCCTTGGTGCGGTGCTGCAAATTGCCGAGCAGTCCGGCGCCGATCAGCATGACCAGCAGGATGCCGTAAAAGCCGAACGACCCGCCGAACAGCTGGTTGAACAGGCCGGAGACGCTGCCGATCAGGAACACCATCGTCACGTCCATGGCCAGCCGGATCGATTGCTTCCGGTCCCTCGTATACAGATAAGTGCCGATATAGACAGCCGCGAACGGTATGAAAGGCATAACGGACAAATAGCCGTAAGCCTGCTTCACGACTTCCCAAAAAGCTCCCATGGCTCCACGCCTCCCCCGGGCTCTTCCGGTCCGATCGCACCGATCAGCGCCGCGACCGCCTCGTTGAGCGACGCGGCGACGCCGGCTTTCCGGGCCAGCCGGACGACCCCGCCGTTTATGGCTTCGATTTCGGTCGGCCTGCCCGCTTCGACGTCCGCGAGCATGGAGGAGCGGTTCTCCGCCGTCAGGCGGATGACGTCAAGCAGCCTGTCCCATTCCCCGCCGTCCGCCCTCATCCCGGAAGCTTCGAGCACGGCGAGCGTCTCGCGGAAGAGCGCTTTCATGAGCCGCAGACGGACGGGATCCCCGGGCAGATCGCCGTTCTTCACACGGAAGAGCGCCGTCAGCGGATTGACGACCGCGTTCACGAGCAGTTTGCCGTACACATGTTCCATGATGTTGTTCGACAAGACCGCCGCAATTCCTGCCGAGGAGAGCGTGTCGACGAGCAATTTTTGCCGGTTTATGCCGACAGCGGGATGCTCCCCGATCACGGTCCGGCCGGCTCCGGTGAGGCGGACGGCGGCCGGCCCTTCCCGCAGCGCGCCCTCCGTCGTGACGGCGGCAAGGAGCGGCACGTCCGGCATGCGGGCGGCGAGGCGCTCCATGTGCCCGATGCCGTTGGCCAGGCAGACGACCGGCGCGCTTTCCGCGCCCGCGAGCGACCGCATAAAGCGGACGGCCGGCTCGGCCGCAAGCTGGTGCGATTTCATCGCCGCGATGATCCACCGCTCCCGCCCGGCCGCGTTTGCGGCCGCCTCCGCCGCGGTTTCCGGCTCGGCCGGACGCGCGTCCAGCGCGGCGCGCACCACGCCGCCGGGAACGGCCAGCGCCGCGCCTTCCGCGCGGATCCGCCCGGCCTGCTCGCGCGTCCGCGTCCAAAGCCGCGTCCCGACGCCCACGGCGGCCAGCCGAACGGCCCAGGACAGCCCGATGGCGCCGCCGCCCGCAATTTCGATCAGCATCCCGATCCCTCCTTACGAGATCCGGGATCATTGTAACATCCTCCCGAAAACGACGAAAGGCATGTCCCGGCCCGGTCGCCGTCATGCCTCGGGATGCGTCCGAAAAACCTGCACGCCGGTTCGGGAGCGCACGGCTATTCGATCCGCTCGAGATTGCCGTTCGCATCCATTTTGAACCGCGGCTTCGTCTCCTCCTCTTCCTCCAGCACCGCCAGCCGCCTCGCGCGGTCCATGATCTGGATCAGCGTCTTGTAGTCGTCGTTGACGGCGCGGTAGTCGCTCCTGGCGGCCGTGACGTCCCGGATCAGCTGCTCGTTTTTGGCCTTGAGCTCCTGGATTTCCTCGTCCCGCTCCTTCAACTCTTTCTCGAGCATCCGGATCTGGCGCATCGCGTCCTGCCAGGCGTTGCGCCAACCGCGCAAATGCCGGATGATCGCATCGAAGGACAGCGGTTCCCCGCCGCCCGCCGCGTTCCGTCCGGCCTGATCGCCCTGGACGTCCCCGGGCTGCGGAAGCTGCTGCCCGGAACCGGCTTTCTTCAATTGGTTCCGCTTTTGACGCTGCTGTTTGGCGAGCTGGATCTCCTCTTCATAGCGCTTGCGCACGCAGCTGTTCCAGCGGAAGCCGCATGCCGCGCTTGTCCGCCCGATCCGCTCGCCCACTTCCTCGAATGCCGCGAGCTGCGTGCTGCCTTCCCGGATATGGCGAAGCGTCACCTCGGCCAAAATGCGATCGTCTTCCGGCGTCCATGCGTCTTGTCTGACTGCCGCCATTGAGCCACTACCTCCCAAACGAAAAAAGTCGCTTGTTTTATCTCTATGCCCTTGGTAGAGTTCATAGAATCTATCGCATACTCAAATGTATTGCCAATAACGCGGGGGCCCATACATGAAGGCGGCGCCGGACGGACATGATACTACGGGAAGCCGGAATCCGGGGAAAAGTTCGCCGAATCGTCAAGGTTCCCGGTTTACTCGGACGCCAAGCGGCGCTATAATGGACGTTAGGTTATGGGATCCGTGGCAACGAGAGGGGGATATCGACATGGCACGCATGTTCCGGGTGCTCGGCTTGTTCACGCTTGTGATCGGTTTGATGGCGTTCGCCGGCGGCCTGATGGAGATGGCGCTGCTGTTCTTCTTCCAGACCGCGTTCTTCGTCCTGCTGGGTTATCTGAACCTGTCGGAACGCAGCTATATCCTGACGTTCTGGGGATATATGATCGTCGCCTTCCTCGGATTCACGTACTACTCCGTCTTCGTGATGGAGATGCCGTACTGATCCGGCGGCGACAGGGAAACAGCCTCGCATTCGCGCGAGGCTGTTTCTGTTTTCCGTCCCGTTTCAGGGCCGCTCGAGCACGATCACCTTGAACAGTTCGCCCATCGCGTCGCCGATGAGCAGCTGGCGCACCGCCCGGTTGCGGCGGGCTTCCGGGGAGAACGGATCCGTGCCGGCGTGCTCCGCGAGCAGCTCCAGCGCGCCGTTCTCGAGCAGGAACAGCATCTGCGTGCCGTACCAGGCGGTCCGCCATCCGCTCCCCTCGGCCGTCCTCCGGACCGCGGTGAAATTGACATGCGCGGTGATGTCCTGCCCGCCCGGGCACAGGTACGGGTCGTCGTGCACGATATGCCTCCGGTAACAGCGCATCGTACCCTTCATGCGGTGCGGCGCAAGCAGCTCCTCCTGCTCGTCGCCGTAATCGATCAGCACGATCCGGCCTGCCCGCGCGATGCCCAGCATCCGCTCCAGCCATTCGAGCGCGTCCGTCCCCCACTCGAACTCCTGCCCTTCGGCGGGGCTGTACCCTTCCGCTTCCAGCCGCTCCAGCGACGGCGGATCCAGCGGCATCAGCGCGTCGCGGAGCCGCCCTTCCCGATCGTCCCAGGCCGCCCCGATCTCCCAGAGCCGACCGCCCTCCCTCTTGATCCGCCGAAAAGGAAACGCGTCCAGCAGTTCATTCGCGATGAGGAGCGGCCTGTCCGCGTCCTTCAGACGCTTCTCCGCCTCGTCCGGCGCAAGCGCCACGACCGACCGTGCGAGGCCGGCCGCTTCGGCGGCGCGGCGGGCCGCCTCCCGATGGCCGGCGTGGCTGTCCGCCATCACGTACCGGACGGCGGCCGCCGTCTCCGGATCGAGACTCCGCCATTCCCCGAGCAGCCGGACGCCGAGGCGCCCCGTTCCCGCTCCCCATTCGAAGACGGCCGGAGCCCGGCCGCTCGCCGCGAACGTCCGGCTCGCATAGCGCGCCAGGACGGCGGACATGACGCCGCCGACATCCGCGCTCGTGTAGAAATCGACTTCCCGGCCGACCCGGTTCGGGCCGGCGGCGTAATAGCCGTCCCGCTCGTCATACAGACAGACGGCCATGTATTCGCGGAACGGAATCGCCGGCAGATCGCGGATCCTCCCGTCCGCATCCCGGACGAATCCCGTCCTTCCGTCTTCCCGGATGAGCCGGATCAGCCGTCCGGCCAGCTCCGTCATTCCGCTTCCCCGTTCCATGGATCGCAACCTTTCCCGGACGCGCCGCCCCGCGGATCGCCGGATGAGGGACAAATCCGCCGCGTCCGATTATAATGGGATCAAGTCCGGCATACGTATGGTGTTATCCGGCCGCGAGAGGAGGAACCGCGTTGCACCGTCCGCGCTTTGGCAAGCTCGCCGCCCTGCTGGCGGCCGTCATCTTCTTCCGGGCAGCCGCCCCCGGACCGGCGCTCGCCGTGGACGAAAGCGCCATGAGCGACGCGGAAATCCGCGAACTGCTCGACAAAAGCCTGAACATCGTCGAGCTCGACAAGGAGATCGAGCGGATCGCCGGACAGCGCCGGGAGACCGCCGGACGGATCCGGACGCTGACGGACCGCATCGCCGGTCTGGAGCGCGAGCTCGATCTGCGCCGTAAGCGGGTCGACGACGTGCTCCGGTCCTGGTACATGGGCGAGCGGGACGTGCTGCTCCAGGCCATTTTCTCCTCCGACAGCCTGTCCGATTTTCTCGCGATGCTCGACTATCTGGGCGAGATGCTGTCCCATGACAAGTTTACGCTCGATACCTACCGGAAGCAACGGGAAGCGTGGCTCGGGGAACGGGAGCGGCTGGTGGCGGAGGAGGAGCGGCTGGCGGAGATCGAGGAGGACCTGCGCCGGCAGCGCGAGCGGGTGCTGCGGCTCAGGGCCGAAGTGGACGACATCCTCGCCTCCAGCGGAGACATCGACCGGCTGCGGCTGCTTATCGCCGAATGGATCGCCTGGTGGGAGAACACCGGCTTGCCCGAGGTCGAGCGCCATTTCCGGGCGCTCGCGGACGCGATGGAGAACTTGCCCGGCTGGCTCGCCGAACGGACCGATCTGGTGAAAAATTCGGGGTTCACCTACACGGTCCGCCTGCCGGAAGCCGACCTGAACGCCTTTCTGCGGGAGCAGAATCCGCTGTTCGAGCATTTCAGTTTCCGGTTCGAGGACGGCATTGTGTCGGCGCACGGCCGGCGCGACGACCTCGAAGTGGAGATCGCCGGCCGGTACGAAATCGAGAACGAGCCCGAGCATGCCGTCCGCTTCCATACCGCGAAAATCGTGTTTAACGGATTCTCCCTTCCCGATTCGACGATCCGCGATCTGGAGCGGCGGTTCGATCTCGGCTTCTATCCGCAGCTCCTCGTGCCGCTTGTCCGCGCCACCGGCGTCGAAGCCGACGACGGCGTGCTGACCGTCGAGCTGCGCGTCGGTCTCCGCCGCCGCCAGGACGGCGGATGACACATTCAAGCCCCGCCGCGCGCACCGGTCCCGCGGCGGGGCTTGAGACGCTTTCGGGCCTACAGCTTCTCGGCCGCGAGTTGCGCCAGTTTCGAGCGCTCCCCTTTCTCCAGCGTCACGTGGCCGCTGAGCGATTCCGATTTGAGGCTCTCCACGATCAGCGTCAGCCCGTTGCTCACCGAATCCAGGTACGGATGGTCGATCTGCTCCGGGTCGCCGATCAGCACGATCTTGCTGCCTTCGCCGACACGGGTGATGATCGTCTTCACCTCGTGTCTGGACAGGTTCTGCGCCTCGTCGATGATGATGAACTGCCCCGGTATCGACCGGCCCCGGATGTAGGTCAGCGCCTCCACCTGAATGCTTCCCAGCCCCATCAGGATCTTGTCGAGATCGCCCGATTTCTTCGCGTCGAACAGAAACTCGAGATTGTCGTAGATCGGCTGCATCCACGGACGCAGCTTCTCGTCCTTCTCGCCCGGCAGATAGCCGATGTCCTTGCCCATCGGCACGATCGGCCGCGCGATCAGCAGCTTCTTGTACCGACGCTCGTCCTCCACCTTGTGCAGCGCCGCGGCGAGCGCGAGCAGCGTCTTGCCCGTGCCGGCCCGGCCGGTCAGCGTGACGAGCGGGATGTCGTCGTTCAGCAGCAGCTCCAGCGCCATCCGCTGCTGCGCGTTGCGGGCGGTGATGCCCCAGACGGGATCGCCCGCGAGGCGCAGCGGCTCGAGCCGCGTCCCGTCGGTCGACACCTTGACGAGCGCCGACTTCGAGGTGCCCGTCTCGTCGCGGAGAATGACGAATTCGTTCGGATGGACCGCCTTGCCGATCTCGGACACGGCGAGCGACCGCTCCGAATAGAACGCGTCGATGAGGCCCGGATGGACGTAAACCTGCGAGTACCCGGTGTAGAAAGCGTCGGGCGTCACGGTCCGGTCCGACAGGTAATCCTGCGCCATAAGGCCGAGCACGTCCGCCTTCACCCGGACGAGCACGTCCTTGCTGACGACGATGACCGGCCGCGGCGCATCGCTCTCCTGCTCCTCGAGATGGTAGTTGAGCGCCACGGCGAGCATCCGGTTGTCGCTCGTCATTTCGCCGAACCGGTTTTTGAGCCGGACGAAGCTCCGGTGGTTGAGCTCGACCTTGAGCAGCCCGCCCTGGTCGAGCGGAATGCCCTCGTGCAGCCGGCCCCGTTCCCTGAGCCCGTCGAGCAGGCGCGACACCTGCCGGGCGTTGCGGCCGATCTCGTCCTGCAGCCGCTTCTTCGCGTCGATCTCTTCCAGGACGACGGCGGGGATGACGACCACGTTGTCCTCGAATTTCAGCGGCGCCTGCGGATCATGAAGCAGCACGTTCGTGTCGAGCACGTAGATTTTTCGCATCGGCGGATACCTCCCGGCGTCGGTATGGGTGCGAAGCGCTGGGCATACATAACGGCGGATGATCGGGGCAACGATAAGGACGGATGTTGAACGAAAGCGACGAAAGGATGCTTAAGCGATGACGAAACGGTTCGCCTGGTGTCTGTTCGTCGGTCTGTGCGTCGCGGCCGTCGCCGGCTGCGGCAGACAGGCGGGGAACGACCAAGCCTCACCTCCTCCCGATGAAGCGGAGTACGGGGTCCAAGCGCAGGATGCGCGGGAAATGCGGAAGCTCGAAATCGACGATCCGGCGGCCGTCGCGCGCCACCTTGAAGCGTTGGCGAAAAATGTTCCCGGCGTGAAGGACGCGCGTTGCGTTGTATTCGGCAACACGGCCGTCGTCGGCATCGACGTGGACGAGAACCTCGACCGCTCGCGCGTCGGGACGCTCAAATATTCCGTCGCCGAGGCGTTCCGCAAGGACCCGTACGGCATCGACGCGTTCGTCACGGCCGACATGGACCTGAACGCGCGGATCCGCGAAATTCGCGCCGACATCGAGGCCGGGCATCCGGTCGCCGGGTTCGTCGAGGAGCTCACCGACATCATCGGCCGGATCATGCCGCAGCTCCCGCGCGACATCGAGCTGAAGGATCCGCCGGAGACGGACGCGCCGAAGACGGACAAACAGCTGTAAAAAGCAGGGAAAGCCTAACGGCCCGTTGGAGCCGCTAGGCTTTCTTCATGGCTTCGAAGACTTGTCCGTCGAGCTTGTCGGCGGCGCGCTTGTCGTACGTCTTCTCGTACTCGGGCAGCGCCGTCAGCCGCGCGCCGTAGAACATCGCGTCGCGCACCGCGGAGATCGCGATGTCGAAGCAGACGAGCTTGAACGGCACGCCTTCCAGCGCTTCCGTCACGACCGAAGCCGTCCCGTAGACGGCCTGCACCGTCCCGCCGGCGAACAGCGTGACGCAGGCGGAAGGGTTGCTCTTCAGGTTGTTCACGAGGCGGGATCGCGCGTCGACCGCGAACCGGAGCACGGTCGGACTCGGCGCGAAGATCCACGAGATCGCGTTCGTCGTCGGGGACCCGGTTTCCGCGTCGACGGTGTGCAGCAGGACGAACGTCTCGCCCTGCATCGCGGCGAATTGCGCATCGGAAAGCGCTGTGAGCGTTTCGGCCACCCGCATGACCTCCTTGGCTGCAATCACAGGATGGAATCAACAAGCCATGCCATCTTGCCACCATTATACCACAGCGGGGACCATCCTACTACAGGCCGGCTCCCCGTCAATCGAGGCGCGGCGCCATGATCCCGCGCAGCGCCGCCTTCGCTTCCTCCAGCTTCGCCTCGTTCAGATGGACGTACGGGCTGCGCCAGGTGCCGTCGAGCTGGATGAACGTGATGTCGGAACGGCGGATGTTGAAATATACTCGGATCATCCGCTCAATCTCCGACGCCGGCATGTCGATCGACAGGTTGTTGCCGACCGACGCGATGATGTCGTCCAGCTTCGTGATGCTGCCGAGCGAAAGCAGGCGGTCCGTCAACGCGGCCAGCACTTCGCTCTGCCGCCGATTGCGTTCCAGGTCGCTCGACTGGCGCGTGCCCTGGTTCGACTGCCGGTAACGGACGAAATCAAGCGCCTGGTCGCCGTTCAAAGTTTGCTGCCCTTTCCTCAGATCGATGTAGGTGCCGCCGGCTTCGTCCTTGTACTTCATATCCTGATCGACATACACCTCGATGCCGCCGAGCGCGTCCACGATGTCGGCAAAGCCCTGGAAATTGACCTTGACCGTGTAGTCGAACGGGATGCCGAAAAACTTGCCGAACAGCTCCTTCATTTCGTTCCGGGCCTTCAGGTCGGCGGCCTTCGCGTCCAGCTCCTTGCGGGCGGCCGTGTAGAAGTTGGCGTAATAGGCGTTCGCCTTCCATTCTTTGTAGCCTTCGACGTCGATCCGGGAATCGCGCGGAATCGTGATGACGACCGCGCGCTTCTCCTCCGGATCCAGCGCGGCCGCCATCAGAACGTCCGTGTTCAGGCCGCCGAGCTTCGGCCGGGTGTCGAGCCCCATCACGAGCAGCGCGATCGGCATCTGCCGGACGGATTTCTCCGGCGGGACCACCGTGATTTCGCCCTTCTCCTCTTCGTCCGTGCTGATGTTCCGGATCGCTTCCTTCGCCGTGTCGTACAGGCTTCCGATGTACCAGGCGGCCGCTCCCGCGACGAGGACAAGCGGCAGCGACAGCCAAAGCAGCCATCTCCGTCGCTTCCCGCGTCCCGCGCCCTTCTTCGCCCGTCGCGCTTCGCCGCGGGGCGGCAGCGGATTCTGTGTGCTCATGAGCTCACCTATTGCTCGTTGAATTTGGGATTGGCGTTGATGTCGATGAGCAGCTGCTCGGCCGCCTGCCGAGGCGCCCGCCAACGGCCCGGACGGCCTTCGCGGACATAGGCGACGGTGATGAACGCATCGTCCTTCTCCGCGATGCCGACCTCGGTCACGCCGTGATCTTCCGTCAGAATCTGCAGGAAAAAGTCCCTCGTGTCGAGCGCGGCCTTGTCATGGGGTCTTCCGGCGGCCACGATCTCCATCTGCAGCCAGTTGAACAGCGCGTCATCGAACTTCATCCGCCGCATCCCGTCCTTCGCCGCCCGGACCCGCCGCTTCCGCTTCGCCGGAACCGCGGCCTTTCCGCCGGTCGAACAATTGCCTGAGCCTCAGGATCAGCATCAGCGCGACCGCGACGGCCATGCACTGGATGATCGGCAGCTTGTCGACCTGCAGGATGAGCAGCACGAAGCTGCCGATCAGGATGGTGATATAGACGGCGATCTCCTTCAGTATCGGAAGCCGCTTCACCGGCCGGAATACGGCGTTGAAAATGTAGACGGTGAACCCGACGATGAGCAAGTAAGAGATCAACATGTGTTCCGCCAGCCATTCCTGCATCGTTTGAGCCTCCTTCGCCCCGTCCGCCGGCGTCACGCGCCGGCATGGGCCGTCTTGCGTTGCTTCTCCGCCCGCTCGCGCTCGCCCTTGGCCAGGATCTTCTTCCGCAGGCGGATCGATTTCGGCGTCACTTCGCAATATTCGTCGTCGTTCAAATATTCGAGCGCCGCCTCGAGGGTCATCAGACGCGGCGTCTTCAGCTTGACGGTCTCTTCCTTCGTCGAGGAGCGGATGTTCGTCAGCTGCTTCGTCTTGCATATATTGACGACGATGTCGTTCTCCCGGTTATGCTCGCCGACGATCATGCCTTCGTACACTTCGGTCCCGGGCTCGACGAACAGCACGCCCCGGTCTTCCACCGACAACATGCCATAGAAGGTCGCCGTGCCGGATTCGCTCGCGACCAGCACGCCCTGCCGGCGTCCGTATCCGCCGCCCGGGGAGAGCGGCCCGTACTTCTCGAAGGCGTGGTTCATGATGCCGTAGCCGCGCGTCAGCGTCAGGAACGTCGTCCGGAAGCCGATCAGGCCGCGCGAGGGAATGATGTACTCGAGCCGCGTCTGGCCGTTTCCGGTCTGCGTCATGGAGACGAGCTCCGCCTTGCGCGGCCCCAGGCTCTCCATGACGGCGCCGACGCTCTCGTCCGGCACGTCGATGACGAGCCGCTCGTACGGCTCGAGGCGCACGCCGTTTTCATCCCGCACGATCACTTCCGGCTTCGACACCTGCAGCTCGTAGCCTTCCCGGCGCATGCGCTCGATCAGGATGCCGAGGTGCAGCTCCCCGCGGCCGGACACGATGAACGCGTCCGGGCTGTCCGTCTCCTCGACGCGCAGCGCGACGTCCGTCTCCAGTTCCTTCAGCAGCCGCTCGCGCAGGCGCCGCGACGTCACGAATTTGCCCTCCCGTCCGGCGAACGGGCTGTTGTTCACGAGGAACGTCATCTTGAGCGTCGGCTCCTCGATCTTCGGCGCGGGCAGCGGCTCCGGCCGGGCGGGATCCGCGACCGTCTCGCCGATTCCGATGTCGCGGATGCCGGCGACGGCGACGATGTCCCCGGCGCCCGCTTCATCGATTTCGATCCGGTTCAAGCCGCGGAAACCGAACAGCTTCTCGATCCGCGCCTGCCGGACGCTCCCGTCGCGGGCCATGACGGCGACGGCCTGTCCCTGTTTCAGGCGGCCGCGATGGATCCGGCCGATCGCGATCCGGCCGAGATAGTCGCTATAATCGAGCAGCGAGACGAGCAGCTGGGCCGGCTCCTCCGGATCGCCGGGCGGCGCGGGGATGTGGCGGACGATCGCGTCGAAGAGCGGCCGCATGTCGGCGCCCCGCTCGTCCGGATCGAGGCTGGCGAACCCCTCGAGCCCCGATGCGTACACGACCGGGAAATCGAGCTGCGCGTCGTCCGCGCCAAGCTCGATGAACAGCTCCAGCACCTCGTCGACCACCTCCGCGGGCCGCGCGTTCGGGCGGTCGATCTTGTTCACGACGACGATCGGGACAAGCCGGTGCTCGAGCGCCTTGCGGAGGACAAATTTCGTCTGCGGCATGCAGCCTTCGAACGCGTCGACGACGAGCAGCGCGCCGTCCACCATGCGGAGGATGCGCTCCACTTCCCCGCCGAAATCGGCGTGCCCCGGCGTGTCGACGATGTTGATGCGGAACCCGCCGTAGTCGACGGCCGTATTTTTCGCCAGGATCGTAATGCCCCGTTCCCGTTCGAGATCGTTCGAGTCGAGCATCCTCTCCTGCAGCTCCTCGCCCGCGCGGAACAGGCCGGACTGCTGGAGCAGCCGGTCCACGAGCGTCGTCTTGCCGTGGTCGACGTGGGCGATGATCGCGATGTTGCGAATGGATTTCCTCGGATGCACGTGATGGTTCCTTTCCGTCTGTCAGATTCCCGCCCGCGCCCGCGTCACCAGCGGATGCGCCGTCCGTACGCGATCCAGGCGCCCGCCAGAATGAGCGCGGCGGCCAGCAGGTAGATGAAGGCCGAGCGGAACAGGCCGATCAGGAGCAGCAACGCGGACAGGGTGAGCAGCCCGATCGCGATCAGCCGGATCGTCCGGTCCCGGTTCGGTCCGAACTGGCTGTATTCGTACAGCCCGACCGCCGGTCCGGCGATAAACACCGGCCACAGCCAGACGAGCAGTTTCCAGCCCCCGAGATTGCAGATGAAGAACAGCACGCCGTACACCGTGAGCACTCCGGCCGGAACGAGCACTGCGGCATTGCCCAGCATGCGGCCGAAATAGAGCATGTGGAGCAGCACGCCCGGCACGAGGATGAGCAGCGGCCAGAAAATGTTTCCGATGAACGCGAATACGCCGAGCTTGCCGAGCAGAATGACGATGCCGGCAGCCAGTATGGCAAGACCGATCGTGTACTGTTTGTTCGACATGCGACCCACCCTCCGGAGCAACCCTGGTCATCTTCTCTAGTGTAATGGAAGTGGAGGCAAAAAAAAAGTCCGCCCGGTCAGGTCGGACCTTGATTTGCATTCGCTTCGTCCCGTTCGGTCCAATCGCCCCGCTTGGGCAGGAAATGCACGATGAACGCCAGCTTCGCGTATTTGTACAGGGCGTCGCCCTCCAGTTCCGGCCATCGCGAGAGAAGCGCCGCATCCATCGCCGTCACGGCCGCGAGCAATCCGGGAACGAGGATGAACAAGCCGGGCCACCGGGTTCGCCTGCCACACCGCCGCATGACCAGCCGTTCCAGCAGCCTTCCTCGCAGGCGAAACCGCTGCTCGACCACCAATTCCATGATCAGAAGCGTGGCGAATACGATGGCGAGACCGCCCCAGTCCGGCATGAATGCTTGCTCCTCCATCCCGCAACCATCTTTTGACAACATGATAGACCATCGGGCGCATGTTTCGCAAGAAGTTTCCGCGGGCCGGCGTTCCTGCTAATTCCTTCGCAGCCGTTTGGCCAGCAGCCAGAACACGATCACCATCGGCACGGACAGCACGGGCAGCGCTTCGGCGGCCGTCGGGCTGCCGCGGAACAGGAGCCCGTCCAGCCCGGGATCGTGGACGAGCATCCGTCCGGCCTCGTAGCCAAGCAGCGCGGCGCCGATGTGGACGAGGGGCGGGACGCGGGCGAGCAGCGCTCCGACGAACCGGCTGCCCCAGACGACGATCGGAATGCTGAGCGCGATGCCGATCAGCATGAGCACGATTTCCCCGTCGGCGATCGCGGCGATCGCGAGCACATTGTCGAGGCTCATCACGAAATCCGCCGCGATGATCGTGCGGATGGCGCCCGCGATCGTCGCGCTGTTGCGCACATGATGCGGCTTGCCGCCCGCGTCGCTCTCGAGGAGAAGCTTCACCGCGATCGCGTACAGCAGCAGCGCGCCGGCCGCCCGCAGGAACGGAATCGCGAGCAGCGCGGCGGCGGACACGGTCAGCGCGCAGCGCAGCGCGACCGCGGCGCCGGTTCCCCAGAGCATGGCGCGCTCCCTGGCGCCGGGCGGCAGGTTCCGGCACGCCATCGCGATGACGACGGCGTTGTCGCCGCTGAGCAGCAGATTGACCAGCATGATTTGAGCGAAAATCAGCAGACTATCCAACGGCCTCCGCCCCCTTGCCACCCACTGTATGAGCGCGCCGGACAGGTTATGCCCGCAAATTCGGGACCGTCCCCGCCGGACACCGGACAATCAAATATTTGAATCCGCATGTCCGCATATCGCGTATAATCATTTGTTGCGGGAAAATCCGCCCGCGTGTCCGGTTTTTTCTCTTTGACGGGAAAGGAAGGGACTGTCCACCTCATGGATCCGTTGACACTCGAATTCTGGTCCGCCCTCGTCACCATCGTCTTCATCGATCTGGTGCTTGCCGGAGACAACGCGATCGTCATCGGCATGGCGGCGCGCAATCTGCCCAGACATCAGCAGAAGGCGGCCATATTGTGGGGCATGGCCGGGGCGGTCGCGATCCGGATCGCCGCCACCGCGCTGGTCGTCTACCTGCTCAAGGTGCCGTGGCTGCAGCTCGCCGGCGGCCTCCTGCTCGTCTGGATCGCGTACAAGCTGCTCGTACAGGAGGAAGGCGGGCATGAGGTCAAGGCCGGCAATACGCTCTGGCAGTCGGTCTGGACGATCATCGCCGCCGACGCCGCGATGGGGCTCGACAACGTGATCGCGATCGCCGGGGCGGCGCACGGCCACCTGCTGCTCGTCGTGCTCGGGCTCTTGATCAGCATCCCGATCATCATCTGGGGAAGCACGTTGTTCATCCGCCTGATCAACCGCTTTCCGTGGATCATCTATCTCGGCGGCGGCGTGCTGGCTTACACGGCCGCGAAGATGATCACGCACGAGAAGCATATCGGGGAATGGATCGGAGACCGCGACGGGATCGTCTGGACCTTCTGCGCGGCGGTCGTCGCCGCCGTGCTGCTCGCCGGCTACGCCGTGAACGCCGCCCGGGCCAGACGGACCGCTCGGCAAGAGAAAAGCAGGGAGCCGCACTGAAGCGGTCCCTGCTTTGTTGCTTGGTCCGGATGGAAAAGGTCATCGGCGCGGGGATCAGAACCAGTCGTTCCGGTCCGCGGCGGTCTGCGCGGCGGGCGCGGGCTCGTCCGGCTCGAGGTCGATTGTCTCCGTCCCCTCCACCGCCTTCGCGATCATGTCGGGAAGTTCCGGTATGGCGCGCTCGATGTTCTCGACGACGCGCAGATTCGGATTCGTGGCCGGCGACTTCGGCACGAACAGCGTGCAGCAATCCTCGTACGGCAGGATCGACGTCTCGTAGGTGCCGATCCGCTTCGCCATCGCGATGATCTCGAGCTTGTCCATCGCGATGAGCGGCCGCAGCAGCGGCAGATCGGCGGTGCGGCCGATCACGTTCAGACTGCCGAGCGTCTGGCTGGCCACCTGGCCGAGGCTGTCGCCGGTGACGATCGCGAGCGCGCCGGCCCGCTCCGCGATCTTCTGCGCGATGCGAAGCATCGAGCGGCGCATCAGCGTGATGATGAGATGATCCTGCTGCGACTGCGCGAATCGCGTCTGGATGTCGGTGAACGGGACGAGATGCAGTCTGAACGGCTTGCCGGCGTAATGGGAAAGTCTCTTCGCGAGGGCGACGACCTTGTCCTGCGCTTCCTTGCTGGTGAACGGATAGCTGTGGAAATGGATCGCCTCGACCTCCAGCCCTTTGCGCATCGCCATCCAGACGGCGACGGGGCTGTCGATGCCGCCGGACAGCAGCGCGACGGCTTTGCCGTTCGACCCGTACGGAAATCCGCCGGCTCCCGGCACCACTTCGCAGTACACGTACGCGTGGTGCTCCTGGATCTCGACGTTCAGCTCGATGTCCGGGTTGTGGACGTCGACTTTGATGTGCGGCATGTTGCGCAGCACATGCGCGCCGACGAGGTGGTTCATTGACATCGTGTCGTGCGGGAACCCTTTCCAGCGGCGGCTCACCTTGACCTTGAAGGTCGCCTCGCGCTGCGGGAACGACCGCATGACGGCCAGCGCGCCCTCCCGGATCGCCTGCAGCTCGGGCTCCACCCGCTTCACCGGGCTGAACGACGAGATGCCGAACACGTCCTTCAGCCGTTCGGCCACCTGCCCGTACGGCTCGTTCCCGAGGGCGATGTAGAGCCGGCCGAAGGTCCGGATGAAGGTCAGCCCGGGGAAAGCGCGGAGCGCATGCTTCACCTGTTTCAGCATTTCCGCCTCGAAGCGGCCGCGGTTGCGCCCCTTCACCGTAATTTCCCCGAGCCGGATCAGAATATGGTCGAAGGTCAATGACGTTCTTCCTTTCTTCGCAGCGGCATCAGCTTGCGCAGCACGGTCTCCAGCCGCTCGAGCAGCGCGTCGATGCTCGCCTCGTCGTGCTCGTCGCCCAGGCTGATGCGGATGCCGCTGGACGCGCAGGCGGCATCGCGGCCCATGGCCGTGAGCACGGCGCTCGGTTTGTCGTCTTTCGAAGAGCAGGCCGACTTCGTCGAGACGAGGACGCCCAGCTCCTCGAGCGAATGGACGATCACCTCCGGCTTCAGGCCGGGGCAGCAGAAATGGACGATGTGCGGCGCCATCGGCAGACGCGGGTCGTCCTCCTCGGGGCCGCTCGGCACGACGCCCGGCATCCGGACGACGCCGCGGACGAGGCGCTTGCGCAGCCGGCCCATCCGCTCCGCCCGCTCCGGCTGCGACTCGATCGCGAGGCGCAGCGCCTTGGCGGCGCCGACAATGGCCGGCACGTTCTCGGTGCCCGACCGGAGCCCGTCCTCCTGGCCGCCGCCGCGAATGATCGGCTCGAGCTCGACGCCGTCCCTGACGTACAGCCACCCGGCACCGCGCGGCCCGCCGAATTTGTGCGCCGAGATCGTGAACAGATCGACGCCCCATTCGCGGATCGGGACGGGCAGCTTGCCGACGCTCTGCACGCCGTCGACGTGCAGCAGCGTGCGCGGCCGGTCCCGGAGCAGCCGCCCGATCGCCTCGATCGGCTGCACCGCGCCGACCTCGTTGTTCACGTGCATGACGCTGACGAGAATCGTCTCGTCGGTCAGCGCCGCCTCGACGTCCGCCGGGTCCACATGGCCCGCCGGACCGACCGGCAGCACCGTTACGCGGAATCCCTCGCGCTCCAGGGCGCGGAACGGCTCGGCGACGGACGGGTGCTCGACGCTTGAGACGATCAGATGCCGGCCGCGGTTCCGGTAGCGCCGCGCGGCGCCGAAGATGGCCAGGTTGTTGCTCTCCGTGCCGCCGGACGTGAAGCGCCATTCCGACGGTTCGGTGCCGAACAGCCGCCCGGCCTGCTCGCGGGCGCGCTCGAGCAGCTTGCGCGCCTCCGCGCCGCCCTGATGCAGCGACGACGGATTGGCGTAGATTTGCGCCATCACCTCGGACACCGTGCGAATGACGTCCTCCTTCGGCGGCGACGAGGCGCTGTGGTCGAAATAGAGCATGAATCGGTTCCCTTCCTTGTCCGAAGCGGAAGCCGTCCCCGCGGACGATGCGACGATGCGCAAAAAAAGGAAAGACCCCTCTCGGAGTCGGTGCTTCCGCCTTGTGTCAGCTTCATTCCGGGCCGCGGCGGCGAACCGGTCACGGCGCGGCCGCGCGGTAGCGCTCGAACGCCTCGAGCACCCGGTCCACGTAAACCTGCGTCTCCTCGGGCAGGAGCGAGCGCTTCTCGTCGAACGCTTCGTCCGTCAGGATGCCGAGCCGGTCGACGCGGCCCGGACCGGCGTTGTAAGCGGCGAGCGCCGCTTTCACGTTGCCGCCGTATTTGCCGAGCAGCCAGGCCAGATAGCGCGTGCCGCCCGTTACATTCTGCGCGGGATCGAACGGATCGTCGACGCCGAGCGACCGCGCCGTCGCATCCATGAGCTGCATGAGCCCCTTCGCGCCGGCGCGCGACACGGCGTACGGGTTGAACGCCGATTCGGTCCGGACGACCGCCTTCACGAGGGCCGGGTCGACGCCGTACCGTTCGACCGACCGCCGGATCAGCGCGTCGTAGAGGGTTTCGGATCCGCCGCCGTAGACTTCGGCGCCCGCGTATGCGTTCCGCAGCCCGATGAGCAGCGGCAGCAGATTGGCGGAATACAGCGCCCCCGGTTGGAGCGATCCGGAGTCGCGATCTCTGGCTTCCAGCGCCGACAGTCGGCTGTACAGATCCGAACCGTAGCCGTAAAGGTTTGATGCGGCCGCCGTCGCGCCGCTTCCGGCCATCAGTTCGCCGAGCAGCGTCCCGAACAGCGAATCGGAACCCGTGCCGCCGGCGGAATCGGAATAGAGCGGCGAAGCCATCTGCAAGCGCAGCAGCGCGCTGAATACCCGCGGATCGATGCCGATGCCCATGACGTCCCTCCGTGTGCGCGAGCTTGTCTCACCTTACCATTGTACACGTTTTGGCCCGCGGTTGCCAGAGTCTGTTCGAGCACATCAAAAAAAGCGGAACGCGCGGGGCGTTCCGCCGGATGCGCCGCGTCACATCCACGCGGCCTGAATCGGGATGAGAACTAGATGCGACAACGCCGCCGCAAGACCGATGATGACGGCCCAGACGCCCAGCCCGCGGGCTCCCTCGCGGAAACCGAACCAGCCGAGCGCCGCGGCGGCCAGCCCGAGCGGCAGTGACCAGACGAACAGCGAGGCGACGGCGAGCGCGAACGCGAACAGCCCGGCGGCGCGGCCCGCATCGGAAACCGCCGGTTTCGCGTCGGCGCGGCGCCCGTTCCTTCCGGCGGGCCGGTCCGCCCGCCGGCGTCCGCGCGGCTGCGCGACCGGCGCGGCCGGCTCCGCGGCCGTTTCCGTGTCATGCGCAGCGGCCAGCTCGGGGTTCAGGCCGGGAAAGCCCGTCCCGCGCTTTCGCTTCCCCGTTGCCCGCCTCTTCCCGCCGTTTCGCCGCTTTCCGTTGCCGGTTCCGCCCGGATGCCCCGCCATGGGCGTCAGCCTTCCTTCGGACGGAACGTGTGGCAGCACGTGACGGTGGAATCGGCCGCCGTCTCCCGACGCTCGGTGTCGAAGCTTTCCGCGAATTCCGAATCGTAATCGGTCCGGGCGCGGCGGTCGACGTCGACCATGATCTCCTCGGCCGCGCAGCGGTTGCCCTTCGCCCAATAGGTGCAGTTGCTTACGCTGCAGATGACGCCTTCAGGCATGCGACTCACCCCCGCTATCAAGTTGCCCTTCGCGGGTGCGCCGTATGCCTGCCTTATTTTTGCCCCTGCATCCTCCGCCTGATCAGATATTCGCTCTCATAGTAGGCGAGCTCTTCACGCAGATCTTCGAAGATCTTGTTGATGCCGAGCACGATGTCCCGCGCCGGACGGACCGGCTTGATGCGGAACCGGATCGCGTCCTGGCCCGTGTACGCATATCGCCCGTCTTCCGAGTATCCTTCATTCTTCGGATAGAAATAGGCGTTCACGCAATGGTGGTACGTCTCGTACAGCGCCCGCTCGGCGAAATCGGCGTCGAAATTGGCCCGCCTGAGCGCGACGCCCAGCTTCTCGTAGACGACTTCCGAGAAGACGAGCAGATGCCGGAGGTCGGCGAGCAGTCCCTTGTAGAAGGCGACGGTCTCCGGCGGCGCGTCTTCCCCGGTCAGGTCGCGCAGCGCGTATCCGTTCAGGAAAGGCTCCAGCTGGTCGATCGCTTCTTTCAGCTTGGCCCGCGCCGATTCGGTCAGTTGTCTTACGTTGTCGGACGGCATTGGCTGACTCCTTTCGCTTCCCCGATACTGGTTGGCTCATCCACATGTTAGCACAAATCGCCGCCCCGCGTCACTCCGGGCCGGGGCGGTTCGCGGCCGTATATTTTCGCTCCCCGGCCCCCAACCTATAACCGCTGTTCGACAACGAATCGCGGGAGGGAGCGGCAACATGACCGGTGGGCCGAAATGGCTGCGATGGGCGGCGGCGGCCGCCGCGATCGCGCTGATCGCGTTCCTGCCCTGGCTGGCGGGCGACCGGACGGGCGGCGGCGATAACGCCGGGAACCGGGCATCTTCCGGGTTGGACGCCGCGGAGGAGAAGCGGCACAAGCTCGCGGCCGTGCGGCGGGATGCCGAGGCGACCGCACGGCTCTGCACGCTGGAATGCTCGAGGGAATTCCGGTCGCTCGGCGCGGATGCGGACGGGGCGAAGCTGCGCCGTCTGCTCGGGGTTCACCCGCACATGGCCTATGTGCGGATCCGGGCGAACGGCGGAAAGACGACGGAGGCGGGCGCGATGCCGATGGGGGGCAACGGCGCGTGGGAGGCGCAGCTTGTGAAGGCCGAGTCGGAGGCGAAGGCGGGCCGGACGTACGTGTCGGAGCCGGTCCGGCTGGACGGCAGCCGCTACATCGTGCTGGGCGTGCGGACGGCCGACGGGAGCGGGACCGTTACCGGCATCATCCGGCAGGACATCGTGGACGAGGTGGAGCGGCGCCAGCAGAGCTTCCTGAGGCTCGTGCCGTATCCGCCGGAGGGACGTTACAAGATCGAGTCGGCGAAGCCGAACTCGACGGAGGACATCACGGTCCGGACGGGCGAAGACAACGGCGCGGCCAGCCATTACCACATCAACGAGGCGGTCGTCCGCTTCCGCAGCGTGCCGACGGACGCCGAGATGCGGGCGATCCTGAAGGACATCGACGGCGCTTCGGTGCGGAAGCTGGGCTACGCCTACGTGTTTACCTCGCGTTCGATGGAGGCGGAGGAGCTGATCGCCTATTTCCGCGAGCGCTGGAACCCGGTGTACGCCGAGCCGCACTATCTGTATCTGGCGAACGGCCTCAGGAAACGGAAGCAGGATGCGGAAGGCGCGGCAGGCCGGCCGGACGCGGCGGACGGCGCCGTGAAAGCCCGGGCGGAGAACGGCGCGGACGCAATCGTGCCGAACGACCTGCTGTACAGCGCCTACCAGTGGAACCTGCCGGCGATCGGGACGGAGCGCGGCTGGGCGCTGTCGCGCGGCAGCGACGACATCGTCATCGCGGTGCTGGACACGGGCGTCCAGCTGGACCATCCGGATCTCAAGGGCCGGATCGCCGAAGGCGTCAACCTGGTCGGCGAGGGCGAGCCGGAGGATGACGTGGGGCACGGGACGCACGTCGCCGGCATCATCGCGGCCACGGTGAACAACGGCGAAGGCGTCGCCGGCCTGTCGTGGCGGGGGCGCATCATGCCCGTGAAGGTGCTCGACAGCACCGGCTCCGGCACGACCTATTCGGTCGCGGAAGGCATCATCTGGGCGACGGATCATGGCGCCGACGTCATCAACCTGAGCCTCGGCAATTACGCCTCGGCCGAATTTCTGCACGACGCGATCCGGTACGCGTACGACCGCGGCGTCGTGCTCGTCGCGGCGAGCGGCAACGACAACACCGACCTGCCTGGCTACCCCGCGGCGTACCCGGAGGTGTTCGCGGTCGCCGCGACGGACGCCGGGGACAACAAGGCCCCCTATTCGAACTACGGGGACTACATCGACGCGGCCGCGCCCGGCGACGCGATCGCGAGCACCTATCCGGGCAACCAGTACGCCGCGCTGTCCGGCACGTCAATGGCCAGCCCGCATGTCGCCGCGCTCGCCGGGCTCATCAAGGCCGTCAACCCGGACCTGACGAACGGGGAAATCATGGATATCATGCGGAAGACGGCCGTCGACCTGGGCGACAAGGGACGCGACATCTATTTCGGCTACGGCCGGATCGACGTCATGCGCGCCCTGGAAGCGGCCGAGCAGACGGCGAATACGCTCGGCGGATTCCGCCTCCGGTACGAGCGGCGGATCGAGGCGCTCCGGCACCGGTTCGGGTTCGGAGCGGCGGAATGAACAAAGAGCCTTCGGACCGCTCCTACGAGGGGGCCCGAAGGCTCTTCGGTATTTCCGGGGGAACTTCCGGCCGCCTGACGCAGCCGGCAAACCGTTGCGGAAAGCCTGCCATAAGCCGGGTTCTGTACTTCCGGTGGTATAGCGGGAACGACCCTCCCACGATGGAAGCGACAATCATCTATCTAGGCTGCGCATTGCTGCGCAGCTCGAGCGACCAACCCGAACGCGCCCCGGGCAAGGGCTGCGGCCTTTGGGGGCCGCCGCGTTCTCTCGGTCTTGCTCCGGATGGGGTTTACCAGCAACGTTGTCACCAACGCCGCTCGTGGTCTCTTACACCACGGTTCCACCCTTGCCTGTGCCGGCGTGAAGCCGGCCATCGGCGGTCCGTTTCTGTGGCACTTTCCTTCGGCTCGCGCCGACTGGACGTTATCCAGCATCCTGCCCTGCGGAGCCCGGACTTTCCTCCCGCGGCCGTGCGGCCGCCGGCGATTGTCTGTCAGACTTTCCGACGCAACAAACAGTATACCGCGCGCCGGTCGAAAGCACAACCGTCAATTGTTGCCCTGGCCATCCTCGCCGGGAATCGCCGGCCGGATTCACACCGTCTCTAACGGTAACCCTTACCGTTAGCGCACGTCCATGGCGCCGGCAACGCCCGCTAACGGTACTTTTTACCGCTGCGTGCGCCTTGAGCCGCCGGCAACCGAGACGCCCGCCTACAGCAATCGGAACGGCTCGGTCGGCACGGCCGACGGGATCACCTCGGTCAGATACCCGGCCGCCGCCAGATCCGCCGCCAGCCGCTCGGCCGTCTTCGCCTTCATGATCTTCTCCGCGTTGTGCCCCGGATCGACGAGCGCCAGGCCGGCGGCCAGCGCGTCATGCGCCGTATGGTAGTCGATGTCGCCGGTCACGAACACGTCCGCGCCGGCCCGCAGCGCATGGCGCATGTAGCGCGACCCGGAACCGCCGAGCACGGCGGCCCGCCGGACGACCCGGTCCGGGTCGCCGACGACGCGCACGAACGGCACGTCGAACGCCTCCTTCACGCGGCGGGCGAACGCCTCCAGCGTCGCCGGCTCTTTCAGGCGGCCGAAGCGGCCGAGACCGGCCGCCTTCCCCGGCAGTTCGAGCGGAAACAGGTCGTACGCCGGCTCCTCGTACGGATGCGCCCCCAGCATCGCCCGCACGACGGCGCCTTTGATCGATTGGGGCAGGATCGTCTCGATCCGGAATTCCTTCACCCGCTCAAGCCGCCCCTGCGAGCCGATGTGCGGGTTCGTCCCCTCGCCCGGGCGGAACGTGCCGGTGCCCTCCACCTCGAAGCTGCAGCAGTCGTACTGCCCGATCTGCCCGGCGCCCGCCCGCCAGACCGCCTCCTGCACCGCCTGCCGGTGCGACTCCGGCACGTAGACGACGAGCTTGAGCAGCGGGTCGACGTGAACCTCCTCCAGGCAGCCTTCGGACTCGATGCCGATAAGCTTCGCCATCCAGTCGTTCATGCCGCCTTCCGCCGAATCCAGATTCGTGTGCGCCACATAGACCGCGATATCGTTCTTGATCAGCTTCTCGTACACGCGCCCCGCCGGCGACGACGTGTCGATCGCCTGCAGCGGCCGGTAAATGACCGCGTGGTGCGCGATGATGAGGTCCGCCCCGGCCGCGATCGCCTCGTCGACGACCGCGTCCGTCACGTCAAGCGCGACCAGCGCCTTGCGGATCTCCTTCTGCAGCGTGCCGACCTGCAGCCCGATCCGGTCGCCTTCGACGGCCAGCCGCCGCGGCGCGAACCGCTCCATCAGCTGGATGACGAACTGTCCATTTGCAAACATGCCATCACCTCCCCGATCAACGCGATTTCCTCCGCGAGCTCCCGCCGCTTCCTCTCCGCCTCCGGCGAATCGGAGCGCTCCGTCTGCCCGCGGATGCTCTCCAGCTTGCCCAGCTCCGTGCGCCATTTGCCGGCGAGGCGCTCATCCGGCCGGCGAAGCAGCCACGGCCCCATGCGCAGCAGCAGCTCCCCCAGCCGGTCGGCCGGGCGGTCGAGCCCGAGGAACGACGGATCATACAGCGCCGCGTTCAACCTGTCCGCGTCCGGAACCCGCCGCGCCTCCAGAACCTCGTACCATCGGTCGTCTTCTTCCACGATCCGTTCGGACGCCAGGTACCAGCCCCTCTCCAGAAGCCACCGCCGGACGATGTCCTCCCCGACGTTCGGCTGCAGCACCAGCGTCCGCACGCCCGCGAGCCGTCCCGCCGCCTCCCCCGCGTCCAGGATGGAGGCGATCAGCGCGCCGCCCATGCCCGCGATGACGACGCAGTCGACTTCGCCGGGCGCGACGACGGCCAGCCCGTCGCCCTTGCGGACGGCCACGCGGTCCGCCAGCCCGTCCGCTTCAACCCGCGCCGCCGACGCCTTCAGCGGGCCGTCGCGCACTTCGCCGGCGACCGCGAGCGGCGATTTGCCGGCGGACACGAGCCAGGCCGGCAGCAGCGCGTGGTCGGACCCGATGTCCGCGACGCGCGCGCCCGGCGGCACCAGATCCGCGATGGCGGAAAGCCTCTTGGACAGCATCCGCGCCGCCGCGTTCGCCGCCTTCATGCGACCCACACCGTCCATTGCCTGCGCAGCGCGAAAATGATTCCGCCGCCGGTCGCGATCTTCGCGATAAGCGCGAGCTGGATCCAGTCCGGCTGGTCCATCAGGATCGCGGCGTACAGCTCCGGCATGAACCAGAGCGTCCCCGCCGCGGCGAACAGCACGGCCGAGGACGGCTTCGACCAGCGGTGGACGAACCAGCTGAACCAGCCGAAGACGAAGGACGCGGGCAGCCAGAAAAGCTGCACCTCGTACCAGCGCGGCTGCTCGTCGCCCCGCGCCAGCAGCATCGCGTAGACGAGGAAGACGGCCAGCCAGCCGATATAGTGCAGCACCGGAAAACGGGCCGCGATGCCGAAGACGATCCAGAACAGCCCGCATCCGGTCAGGAACAGCGACGTCCAGAGCGGCGTGTCCAGCCCGTGCAGCCGCAGCATCGCGATGCCCGCGAGGAGCAGCGTCAGCATGCCGAGGCTGATCAGCGAAAGGCCCAGGGCCTCGCTCCCGCGCCGGCGCCGGAGCCCGAAAAAGAGCAGCAGCACGACGGCGAAGAGCGTCAGCGCCGTTTGCAATACGGGGTGAAACACGCTAAAATAAAGGACAACAAGGCAGACTGCGGAAAAGATGCCAAATGCAAGAAGCCACTGCTTTCCGCTCGCGCTGTTCACGACCGAGACGGCGCGTCCCGCCCATCCGGACGCGGGACGTCCGATTTCCTCGTCCGACCTGTACAGATTCATCAGGAAATCGCAGTATTGATCCGGCAACAGCTTGTTTTTCTGCCAATAATCGATTTCGCGGATGATCGTTCTGCGTCGCTCCTCGTTCATCCCGCATTCGTTCCTTTCCGGGGACGACGCCGTGAACGCGCCCTTTTACCCCAGGTGATAAAAGGGACCCTCCTGCCGACGCAGTCAGGTCCCGTTCGAGAATGTCACTCCAGGAAATCTTTCAGCCGCTTGCTCCGGCTCGGATGCCGCAGCTTGCGCAGCGCCTTCGCCTCGATCTGGCGGATCCGCTCGCGCGTGACGCCGAACACCTTGCCGACTTCCTCGAGCGTGCGGGTGCGGCCGTCATCCAGGCCGAAGCGGAGCCTGAGGACGTTCTCCTCGCGCTCGGTCAGCGTGTCGAGCACGTCTTCGAGCTGCTCCTTCAGCAGTTCATAGGCCGCCGCGTCGGCGGGCGCCAACGCCTCCTGGTCCTCGATGAAATCGCCCAGATGGGAATCGTCTTCCTCGCCGATCGGCGTTTCGAGCGATACCGGCTCCTGCGCGATTTTCATGATCTCCCGGACCTTCTCCACGCTGAGATCCATTTCCGCCGCGATCTCTTCCGGCGTCGGTTCCCGGCCCAGTTCCTGCAGCAGCTGCCTCGACACCCGGATCAGCTTGTTGATCGTTTCAACCATGTGCACCGGAATGCGGATCGTCCGCGCCTGGTCGGCGATCGCGCGCGTGATGGCCTGCCGGATCCACCAGGTGGCATAGGTGCTGAACTTGAAGCCTTTGCCGTGGTCGAACTTCTCGACCGCCTTGATGAGCCCCATGTTGCCTTCCTGGATGAGATCGAGGAACAGCATGCCGCGGCCGACATACCGCTTCGCGATGCTGACGACGAGGCGGAGGTTCGCTTCCGCGAGCCGTTTCTTCGCCTCTTCGTCACCCTGTTCGATCCGCTTCGCCAGCTCGATTTCCTCCTCGGCCGTGAGCAGCGGAACGCGTCCGATCTCCTTCAGATACATCCGGACGGGGTCGTTGATCTTGATCCCCGGCGGCAGCGAGAGATCGTCGTCGAAGTTGAAGTCGTCATGCTCATGGTCGTGATCGTCGTCGCCAGCCGAGATCGGGTGATCGTCTCCGTCGTCGTTCGTCACCTCGATGCCGAGCTCTTCGAGCTGTTCGAAGAATTCGTCGATTTGTTCCGGTTCCTGGTCGAACGGGGACAGTTTCTCCATGATTTCCTTGTACGATAAGGACGAGCGTTTCTTGCCCGCTTCGATCAGCTGTTCCTTGACGCTTTCGAGTTTCTGCTGTTCCGCGTCCAGTTCCGTATGTTGATCGTTTGTCATACTCCGACTCCCTCCTCCCTAGGACGGTCGCGTGGCCTTTCCTCTCAATTGTCTCTCCAAATGATGGATCTCGATGGCGATCTGCGCGGCCCGCAGCGCGTCGCCAGCCCGTTCGGCGCGTATCCGCTCTTCCACCCGCTCTTTCAACGCCGCAAGTCGCTGCCGTTTCAAGACCTCCTCCGCGTAAGCGTCCAGGTTGTCGCCCGTACAGGGAGGCACGGTCTCCATGCTGAGAATGGAGGCGGCAGTCCGTTCCAATCGTTCGTCCTGGAGGGTTGAGAAAAATCGGGTGACATCCGGCTCGTGGCCTTGTGCGTAGTAGGCATACAGATAAGCGGCAATCGCCGCGTGGTCTTCCACCTGGAAGGCGTCTCCCAGTTTGTCATGCACATATTCGGCTGCTTCCGCGTCGTGCATCATCCAGTAAAGCAGCGTCCGCTCGATGTGATGACGTCCCGGCGGCTCCGGCACCCGTCCGGCGGACGGGCGAGCCGTTTCATTCCTACCATTATTCCACCGATTGCCCAACTTATCCCCGGAAGGGCGGTTTTTTTGCGCGGCGGACCGAATTTCGGCGCACTCCTGCTTGAGCGTCTCCAGCGGAAATTCGAATTCCCGCGCCAACTCCTTCAGATAAAACTCCCTTTCGGCAGGCGAATCGAGACCGGCGATCATGCGCACCGCTTCGAGCACGTAGTCCTTGCGTCCTTCTTCTTCTAGCAGTTTATGGTTTTTGCGCAGAAATATTAGCTTGAATTTGACGGCGGACACCGGCTGGCCGACCATGTCGCGCACGAACGATTCCGGGCCGTACTTCCCGATGTATTCGTCGGGATCGAGTCCGCCGGGCAGCAGGACGATCTTCACCGGCATGCCGGCGCTCTCGAACATCGCCGCGGACTTCAGCGCCGCCGACTGCCCCGCGTCGTCGCCGTCGTAGCAGATCACCGCTTCGTCCGCGACGCGGCGGAGCATGGCAACGTGCTCCTCCGTGAACGATGTGCCCATCGAGGCGACGCCGTTCCGCACGCCGGCATCCCACGCCCGTATGACGTCCATGTAGCCCTCGAACAGGACAACCCTCCCCGATTTCCGGATCTCCGGCCGCGCCTCGTGGAAGTTGTAGAGCACGCGGCTCTTGTTGAACAGCATGGAGTCCGGCGAATTCAAATATTTCGGCTGTCCGTCATGCAGCATGCGGCCGGCGAACGCGATCGCGCGGCCTTCCCGATCCCGGATCGGGAACATGATGCGGCCCCGGAAGCGGTCGTAGTAACCGGTGCCGTCGCTTCTTGCGGCGACCAGCCCGCCCTTCTCCATCAGCCTCAGATCATAGCCCCGCTTCTCGAGAAACCCGGTCAGCAGATCGCCGCGCTCGGGCGCGAAGCCGATCATGAACCGGTCGATCAGCTTGTCCGACATGCCGCGGCGCTTCAGGTAAGCCTTCGCTTCCCTGCCGTGCTCGGTGTTCTGGAGGAGATAGTGGTAGAATTTCGCCGCGTATTCGTGCGCCTCGATCAACTTCTGCCGTTCAAGCTGAGCGGGGGTCGGCTCCTCCGGAACGCCCGCGCCGCGGGGAAGCGGAATGCCCGCCTCCCCGGCCATGACGCGCACGGCCTCCGGGAAGGAGTAGCCTTCAATCTCCATGCGAAACCGGATGACATTGCCGCTCTTGCCGCAGCCGTAACAGTGGAAAATGCCTTTCTCCGGGGTGACGGTGAACGAAGGTGTTTTCTCCGAATGAAACGGACACAGACCTTTCAGATACTTGCCGCTCTTCGTCAGGTGCACGGTCCGGCCGACCGTCTCGACAATGTCGTGCGCCCGCAGGACAGCCTGGATGACGTCTTCCGGTATTCTGCCGCCGGCCATCCACATCACCTTCATCCTGAATAACACGTATTAGTATTCTCTACCTGTCACCATTATCCTGCATATCCCGCAAAACTTTTGTCAGCATTTGTTGAAACCGGATCCGGTCCTCCCGGGTCATCGCCCGCGGTCCCTTCATCCGTCCTCCGGCCCGCCTCGCCTTCGCCTGGTCATGCCGGCTCGCCATCAGGAAATCGATGTTTTCGTTCCGGTACAGCTGGCCGCGGTTCGACAGCACCGTCGCCTGTTTCGCCAGCGCCAGCGCCGCCAGCCCGAAATCCTGCGTTACGACGATGTCGCCCGGGCGCACCAGGTTCGAAATGTACAGGTCGACGGCGTCGCGGCCGCGCTCCACCTGCCGCACTTCAACCCCCGGCCCGGGGGTCAGCGCGTGGTCGTACGAGGCGACCAGCACCACCGGAACGCCGAACGATCGGGCGGTGTCGGCGATTTCCCGCTTCACGGGGCAGGCATCCGCATCCACCACGATCCGGATGTTCCCCCCTCCCATGGCCGCACACCCTCGTCTTACGTTCTTATTCTTACTATAAAAAAGATATTCGTCGTCCGGACCGCAATTCCTGCCATACCCGGACCGCTCGGCCCGGACCGGCGTCCCGGGGCCGTTCAGACCGGCTGCCCGCCGGCGTTCCGGATATGCTCCATGATCAGGCTCGCCGTCTCTTCGACCGCGCGACGGGAGACGTCGATGACGACGCAGCCGAGCCGGTCCATCACTTCCCGGGCGTAGGCCAGCTCGCGCTCGATGCGCTCAGGGGCGGCGTACGGCGCGCTGTCGGGAAGGCCGAGCGCCTTGAGCCGCTCTTTGCGGATCTGGTTCAGATCCTGCTTGCCGATCGTCAGTCCGATGATGCGCCAGACCGGCACGCGCATCAATTCGTCCGGCAGCTTCAGCTCCGGCACGAGCGGCACGTTCGCCACCTTGAACTTGCGGTGGGCGAGATACATCGAGAGCGGCGTCTTCGACGTCCGCGACACGCCGATCAGCACGATGTCGGCCTTCAGGATGCCGGAATGGTCCTTCGCGTCGTCATGCCGCACGGCGAATTCGACCGCTTCGACCCGGCGGAAATAATCTTCATCGAGCTGGTGGTTCAGCCCGGGCTTGTATTTCGGCCGGATGCCGGTGCGCTCCTCGAGGGCGTCGAGCATCGGGCCGAGCGCGTCGATCGCCGTGACGCCGTCCCGGCGCGCATACCGCGCCATCGCTTCACGGAGATGCGGCAGCACCAGCGTGTACAGGATGATCGCCTGCTCTTCCCGCGCCTCGGCGACGATGGCGGCGAGATGCGATTTGTCCGTCACGAACGGCCGGCGCCGGATCTCGGTCCGCGCGGAATGAAACTGCGCGACCGCCGCGCGCACGACGGCCTCGCCCGTCTCGCCGGCCGAATCCGATACGGCGTAGATCACGCACGGCCGATTCCCTCCATCCATCCGGTTGCCGTCCATCCTCAAGCACCATCCCGCCGCTTCAAGCCCAGACGATCTTCGAGAAATCCGCGATCCGCCGGATGTCGGCCGCGACGGAGGCAAGCAGGGCCAGGCGGTTGTCCCGGACCGCCGGATTGTCCGTCATGACCATGACCCGATCGAAATAGGCGTTGATCGGATCCTTCAGCTCCGAAAGCTCCGCCAGCGCCTTCGCCGCATCGCCGGCTCCGAGCGCCTCGTTCGCGCGGACGCCCGCGGACGCGTGGGCTTCCTGCAGCTTCCGCTCCTCCTCGTCCTCGAACAGCGACGGGTCGACGTTCGCGTGCCCGGCCTTCGCCGCCAGGTTGCACACCCGGTTGAACGCGTCGGCGACGGCCTTGAACGCGTCGCCCCGCGCAACCGCCTCCGCGACCGCCTCCGCCCGCTTCACCGCAAGCATCGGATCGTCGAATCCGGACGCCATGACCGCGTCGGCGACGTCGTAGCGGACGCCCGCCTCCGACAGCACGTTCCGGACGCGCAGGCCGAAGAACTCGTACAGGTCGCGCAGAATCTCCTCGCGGCCGCGCTTCAGCCCCCGCTCTTCGTAGACGTCGAGCGCGATGCCGAACAGCTCGCCGAGCGTCAGCCGCAGCCGGTGGGCGAGCAGCGTCTGCACGATGCCGGCCGCCTGGCGGCGCAGCGCGTACGGGTCCTGCGAGCCGGTCGGAACGATGCCGATCGAGAAGCAGCCGACGATCGTGTCGATCTTGTCGGCGATGCCGACGACGGCGCCCGTCAGCTCCGAAGCCGGCCCGTCCCCCGCGTGGCGCGGACGATAGTGCTCGTTCACCGCGCGGCAGACCGCTTCGCGCTCGCCCTGCTTGCGGGCGTAATCTTCTCCCATGATGCCCTGAAGCTCGGGAAATTCATACACCATGGACGTGACAAGGTCGAACTTGCAGATATCCGCGGCGCGGCTGACGTCCGCGCGAACCGCCCCGTCGTCCGTCACGCGGGAGGCGACGGCGTCCGCCACCTTGCGGATGCGGCGCACCTTCCCGGCCAGCGTGCCGAGTTCCTCGTGCCAGACGATCGACTCCAGCTTCGCCAGCGCCTCGCCGATCGCGAGCTTCTGGTCCTCCTCGTAGAAGAACTTCGCGTCCGAGAGCCTCGCCCGGAGCACCTTCTCGTTCCCGCGCCGCACGATGTCGATGGAGGTCGCGTCGCCGTTGCGCACCGTAACAAAGTGCGGCAGCAGCCGGCCTTCCCCGTCCAGCACCGGGAAATACCGCTGGTGCTCGCGCATCGAGGTGATCAGCACGTCCTGCGGAATGTCGAGGAACGCCGGATCGAACGAGCCGTACAGCACGGTCGGGTACTCGACGAGGAACAGCACCTCCTCGAGCAGATCGTCCTTCACCGCGATGTTCCAGCCGCGCTCCGACTTCAGCGCCTCGATCTGCCGGAGAATCTCCGCTTCCCGCTCGGCGACGTCCGCCAGGACGAACTGCTCCCGCAGCTTCTCCACGTATTCGCCGGGCCTTGCGATCGCCGTCTCGGCGCCGAGGAACCGGTGGCCGCGCGTCACATTGCCGCTCTTCACGCCGGCAATCCCGAACGGAACAACCGCGTCGCCGTACAGCGCGACGATCCAGCGAATCGGGCGGACGAACTTCAGGTCGTAGCCGCCCCAGCGCATGCTCTTCGGGAACGTCATCGATGTGATGATGCCCGTCAGCCCATCCGGCAGCAGATCGGCCGTCGGCTTCCCTTCGCCGCTCTTCAGCGCGTAGACGTACTCGACACCGCCCGTCTCCTTGAAATAGAGCTGCTCCGGCTGAACGCCCTGGCTGCGGGCGAAGCCGAGCGCGGCCTTCGTCCAGCCGCCGCTTTCGTCCAGCGCGATCTTGCGCGCCGGTCCGCGCACTTCCTCGCGGATGTCGGCCTGCTTCTCCGCCACGCCGCGCGCGAGCACCGCGATCCGGCGCGGCGTCGCGAACGCTTCGATCGAATCGTACGCGATGCGCGACGCGTCCAGCCATTCGGCCGTCTTCGCCTTGAGCTGGTCCATCGCGCCGCGGACGAACCGCGCGGGCACTTCCTCCATGCCGATTTCGAGCAGTAGATCCTCAGCCATTCGCCGTCGCCTCCTTCTTCAGCATCGGGAAGCCGAGCCGCTCCCGCTCCTTCAGGTACACCGCGGCGCATTGCCGCGCCAGATTGCGCACGCGGATGATGTAGCCCGTCCGCTCCGTCACGCTGATCGCCCCCCGGGCGTCAAGCAGGTTGAACGTGTGGGAGCATTTCAGCGCGTAGTCATAGGCCGGGAACACGAGGTTGTGTTCCAGCGCCCTCTTCGCTTCTTCTTCATACTGGTTGAACAGATTGAACAGCATCGGCGTGTCCGACACCTCAAAGGTATATTTCGAATGCTCGTATTCCGGCTGCAGGAAGACGTCGCCGTAGGTGACGCCGTCCACCCACTCGAGCTCGAACACGTTTTCCTTGTCCTGGATGTAGGAGGCGAGGCGCTCGAGGCCGTATGTGATTTCGACCGCCACCGGGTTCATTTCGAGGCCGCCGACCTGCTGAAAATAGGTGAACTGGGTCACTTCCATCCCGTCCAGCCACACTTCCCAGCCGAGGCCCCAGGCGCCGAGGCCCGGATGCTCCCAGTTGTCCTCGACGAACCGGATGTCGTGGTGCCGCGGATCGACGCCAAGCCGCTTCAGACTCTCCAGGTACACCTCCTGGATGTTGTCCGGCGACGGCTTCATGATGACCTGGAACTGGTGGTGCTGGTACAGCCGGTTCGGATTTTCGCCGTAGCGGCCGTCGGCGGGGCGGCGCGAAGGTTCGACGTACGCGACGTTCCACGGCTCCGGACCGATGGACCGAAGGAACGTCATCGGGTTGAGCGTTCCCGCGCCCGTCTCGACATCGTACGGATTGACGACGACGCAGCCCTGTTCCGCCCAGAACTGCTGCAGGGACAGGATGATGCCCTGAAAATTCATGCCATGCACTCCTTCGCTTCGAATGGATTCCGCCGTGCCCTCAAGCGGGCATCGGCATAGCATGCGTTCGTGCGGAAACACGCCAAAAAACTCCCGTCCCACACGCCCTTATCCGGACGCAGGGACGGGAGCATCTCCCGCGGTTCCACCCTGCTTGGCTGGCCGCTTTGCCGCCGCGGACAGCCCGCCTTCGTTCATTCGGGACTCCGGAGCGCCGTTTCGTACGGCCGGACCGGCCGGGCTCGCACCATCCCCGGCTCGCTTCATCCCAAGTCCGATGGCCGACTACTTCTCTCCGTCATCGTCCATATTCATATTGAAATAATATATCAGGATGATGATTCCATGTCAAATGTTCCGCCCGCCGGCTTCGGCCCGGATCGGCCGTCCGCCGCCCGCGGGATGTCCGGCGCCGGCGGCTGTGCGAGCGTGTCCAGCGAATCGAGGAACGCCCGCGACTTCAGCCGGTGCGGCAGATGCGCGTCGACGAGGGCGCGCATGCCCCGCCGGACGGCCGCCTTCGTCTCCGGACCGACGTTCACCTCGCCGAGCCGCCGGAGATCGACGGCGGCCAGCAGGCGCAAGAGCTTCATCGCCTTCTCGCCGAGCGCCAGCGCCTGCGCCTGCCGCTCGCCCGCGCGGCACGCCGGGCAGACCGCGCCGCCGATCGCCGGAGCGAGCGCGTCGAGCCCGTCCGTCCGGCCGCAGGAGGCGCAGCGGTCGAGCACCGGCGCGTAGCCGGCCGCCTGCAGAATCTTCATCTCGTAGACATGCGTCGTCACCGCCGCGTCCTTGCCTTCCTCCAGCGCGGCGAGGCAGGCGAGCAGCTGGCGGAAGATCCAATTCCCCGCTTCCTCGTCCTGCAGGGCGCGGTCCGTCAGCTCCGCGGCATAGGACGCGTAGGCGGCGAGGTCGATGTTTTCGCGCAGCCTGTGATGGGAGCGGATGATCTCGCCGCTCGACAGCGTGCCGAGCCCCGATCCCTTGAAATAGACGAATTCGCCGTATGTAAAAGGAAGGGCAAGCGAGCCGTACCGGCTCCGCGGCTTGCTGGCGCCGCGGATCAGCACGCCCGTCTTGCCTTGCGATTCGGTGAGCAGCGTGACGATTTTGCCGCCTTCCCCGTAATCCATCGATCGGATGATGACGCCTTGTACCCGGACCAGCACGCCTTAAGCCTCTCCCCCCGCGCAGACCGCCCGCCGCGGCTTCACTCGGCCATCTCGTCCCAGTGGTCGAGCGAATCCAGCGATTCCGGCGTCGGTTTCTTCTCCCGCTCGTTCAGTTCGTCCATCTCCCGATACAAGAGGAACGCATCCACATCTCCCGTCAGCGTGAAGATCTTCCAAGAGAAATCGCGCATGCAGATCCATCCTTTCGATGCCGCCGAAAGCCGGTCCGCCGCCGGATCGGCCTTCGGCCGGATAATGCACGACTCTTGCGAAGATTAGGATATGACGCCCGGCGTCGCGCTATCCGAGGGAGTTCGGACCAGCGCCGGCAGCCGGAGCGCCCGCCGGCGGCCGGAGGTCCGGGAATGCGTCACTCCTCGGGCCGGAAGCCGAAGTCCCGCAGCACCCGCTCCTGGTTGCGCCAATCTTTTTTCACCTTCACCCAGAGATCGAGCCAGATGCGCGAGCCGAGCAGCGCTTCGATGTCCTGGCGCGCGGCGGCGCCGATCTCCCGCAGCATCGCGCCGTGCTTGCCGATGATGATGCCCTTCTGCGAATCGCGCTCGACATAGATGACGGCCCGGATGTAGACGACGCCGTTCTCCTGGGCGCGCATCTCCTCGGTCACCACGGCGATCGAATGCGGCACTTCCTCGTAGGTGAGCCGGAGGATTTTCTCCCGGATCAGCTCGGCGCAGATGAACTGCTCGGGGTGGTCCGTCACCTGTCCCTCCGGATAGTACATCGGGCCTTCCGGCAGGTAACGGAAAATCTGCTCGAGCAGCGTCCCGACGTTGTTGCCGTTCAGCGCCGAGATCGGCACGACCTCGGCGAATTCGTGAAGCTCCCGGTATTTCGCGATCGCGGGCAGCAGCGCGTCCGGATGCACCTTGTCGATCTTGTTCAGCACGAGGAACGCCGGCGTGTCCGTCCGCTTCAGCTTCCCAATGATGAAACGGTCGCCGCCGCCCAGCTCCTCCGAGACGTCGACGAGGAACAGGATGACGTCGACTTCCTTGAGCGCGCTTTCCGCCGACCGGTTCATGTAGTCGCCGAGCTTCGATGTCGGCTTGTGGATGCCGGGCGTGTCCAGGAACACGATCTGCGCCCTGTCCGACGTGTAGACGCCGTGGATCTTGTTGCGCGTCGTCTGCGGCTTGTCCGACATGATCGCGACCTTCTGGCCGATCAGATGATTCATCAGCGTCGATTTGCCGACGTTCGGACGGCCGACGATCGCGGCGAAGCCGGAGCGAAAGCCGGTTTCCCGTTCCGCCTTTTCTGCCCTTTCCGTCCGTTCGCTCACTTATGCCTGCTCCCCTTTCCGGGATCGGTCTTCATCCAGTTGCGCCGACGAGAACGCGCCCGGCAGCAGCTCGGCGACCGTCGTCACGCGCCACTTGCCGCGGATCGTGCCGAGCACGACCGGCATGTCCGGCGCGCACAGCTCGGCGAGCACCTGCCGGCAGGTGCCGCACGGCGTCACCGGCTCGGCGGTGTCGGCCGTCACCGCGATCGCGCGGAAGCTGCGCGGCTGCCGGCCGGCCGCGATCGCGCCGAACAGCGCCGTCCGTTCGGCGCAGTTCGTCGGGCCGTAGGCGGCGTTCTCGATATTGCAGCCGGGGTGCACGTTGCCCTCCGCATCGAGCAGCGCGGCGCCCACCGCGAAGCCCGAGTAGGGAATGTAAGCGCGGGTCCGCGCTTCGGCGGCCGCTTTCAGCAGCGCCAGCGCTTCCCGCTCGCCGATCGGGGATGACCCGTTCATGCTCATGGCGGCGCTCCTTTCCGTCTGTCAGTGTTGTCACGGGCGGGATCGCCGATGCGGCCGCCTCTTCCGCAAGGCGGAGGCCGGCGGCGCCGCAAGGCGCGATCGTTACAGCCCGAACAGTTCCAGCAGCTTGTCCCACAGCGGCGGGCCGAGCAGGATCAGCCCGACCGCGGCCGCGAAAATCGCGGCGGCCAGCACGCCGCCCGCGGCCGCGTCCTTCGCCTCCTTCGCCAGCGGCTTGCGCTCCGGGCTGACGAGGTCGACGACGCGCTCGACCGCCGTGTTGACCAGCTCGAGGCCGATGACAAGCCCGAACAGGGCGAGCAGGACGGCCCATTCCACGGGCCGGAGCCCGAGCCAGAGCGCGAGCAGCGAGACGACGGCCGCCGCGACAAGATGGATGCGCATGTTCCGCTCCTTGCGGACGGCCAGCGCGATGCCCTGCGCCGCGTATTTCAGGCTGGCGAGGAAACGGCGCATTACCGGCTCAGCCCCGCCAGCCGCAAAATCTCCTCCTGCTTCGCGAACATGACCGCCTCTTCCTCCGCGGTCCGATGGTCGTAGCCGAGCAGGTGGAGAAACCCGTGCACGAACAGAAAGCCGATCTCCCGCTCCAGCGAATGGCCGTACTCCTCGCTCTGCGCCTTCGCGCGCTCCAGCGAGATGACGATATCGCCGAGCATGCCGGAGACCGGATCGGCCGCTCCGTCCTCCAGTTCGTCGAACACGATGTCCGGCTCGCCGCCGTCGTCACGGAGCGCGAACGACAGCACGTCGGTCGGCCGGTCGATGCCCCGGTAATCGCGGTTCAGCTCGCGGATGCGGGCATCGTCGACGAAGGTGAGCGCCACCTCGCCTTCTTCGATGCCCTCCGCTTCGCCCGCGAGCCGGAGCAGCTGTTCCAGCCGCGCGATCCATCCGTCCTCGAGCTTGACCGCATCCTGTTCGTTGCTCCATTCGAGCGCAAGACCCATTTACGCCTTCTCCTTCGATTTCACGTCTTCGGGATATTCGATGCGCGAGTGGAAGATGCCGACGACCGTTTCTTTCAACGTCTGCGCGATCTTGTCCAGCTCCTTCAGCGTCAGGTCGCATTCGTTGAACTGGTTGTCGTCCAGCTTGTCCTTGATGATCTTGTTGATCATCGACTCGATCTGCTCGATCGTCGGATTGCGCAGCGAGCGCACGGCCGCTTCAACGGAGTCCGCGATGCCGACGATGGCCGCTTCCTTCGATTGCGCCTTCGGTCCGGGATAACGGAAATCGTCCTCGGTGAAATCCGGTTCGACGCCCGCCTCCTCCGCCTGCTTCAGCGCTTTGTGATAGAAATATTTCAACAGCGTCGTGCCGTGATGCTGCTCCGCGATGTCGCGGATCGGCTTCGGAATGTTGTGCGCCTTCAGCATTTCGACGCCGTCGCGCGCATGGGCGATGATGATCGACCGGCTCAGCTTCGGATCGATCGAATCGTGCGGATTCTCCATGTTGTTCTGGTTTTCGATGAAATAGGCCGGGCGCTTCGTCTTGCCGATGTCGTGATAGAACGAGCCGACGCGGCACAGCAGTCCGTTCGCGCCGATCGCCTCCGCCGCCGCTTCGGACAGGTTCCCGACCATGACGCTGTGGTGGTAGGTGCCCGGCGTCTCGGTCAGCAGCTTGCGCAGCAGCGGATGGTTCGGGTTCGACAGCTCGATCAGCTTCAGCGCGGACAGGATGCCGAACGACAGCTCGAAGAACGGCATCAGGCCGATGACGAGCACGACGGTGAGCAGCCCGCCGGCGAACGCGCACGCGGCCGAGTAGAGGATTTCCGCGCGCGGCGGCAGCTCGCCGAACGAGATCACCGCAAGAACGGCCGCGGCGCCGAACAGACTGGACAGGGCGCCCGCCTTCAGCAGCGTCGACCGCTGTCCGGCCTTGTGAACCGCGAACACCGCCGCAAGCGAGATGACCAAGATGACGAACCCGAACGTGAAGTCGAAAATCCGCCCGCTCTCCGTATTGAACAGCACGCTGCCCGCCGCCGCGAACACGACCGCCGACACGATCGCGAGGTTCAGGTCGAGCAGCAGCGCGATCAGCACCGGTCCGAGGGCGGCCGGCGCCAGATAGCCGAGAAACCGGGTGTCCGACGTCTGGATCAGCGCCACGATCGCCATCGCGAGCAGGTTCAGCGCGAAGATCATGAGCAGCATGAGCAGCTGCGAATTGCCGTATTTCGCGTTCGAACCGCCCCCGGGCAGGCCGACGTGCTCGAGATGGCTGTAGATCGCGAGCGTCAGCAGAATCGCGAACACGACCAGCCCGAAATACGGCCAGACGTTCGTGGAGCTTTTCAGCAGCCCCAGGCCCTCCAGCCGCTCGTAGATTTCCGGCGTGATCGTCTGATTCTTCCGGACGACGATGTCGCCTTCCTTGATCACGACGGGCGGCGTGTTCTCCCGCGCCTGCGCCCGCGCCTGCTCGGTCGCCTCCTGGTCGTAGAACTTGTTCGGCATGATCGCGAAGCGCGCCAGCTCGGCGGCGATCTCCCGGTCGGTCCGGTCGTCGAGGGAGCTCGTGTTGATCAGCTCCGCGACCTTCGCGCGCGCGGTCTCGGCGTCGGTCAGCTGCTCGGCCATCAGCCGGCGCACGGCCTCGGACGCGACCTGGCGGATCTCCTGCAGCCGCTGTTCCGTGAGCAGCGGCAGCTTGTAGTACATCTCCTCCGGAATCGTGTAGCGCTGCTCCTTGACGTTGCGCGCCATCTCCTCGAGGAGGCCGTTGTTGTAGGTCTCGGAATCCCGGTTGTCGGCGACGAACCGGTCGACGAACGCGTCGTAACGCGCGGGGATCTCGCGGCGGTAAATGTCGACCTTGTTGTCGAACGAGACGTCCCGGTCCGCGTTGAGCTGCCCGATCCGGGCGACGATCTGGTCGACCAGCGATTCGCTTCGCAGCGCCACGATCGAATACTTCGGCTCGACGCTCTCGGCCGCCTTCTCCTTCGCAAGTTCGGTCGCCCGCTCGTCCTCCCATTGCCGGGGAGCGGCGATGTCGCGGGTGCTGACGCCGCCGAGTTCGAGATTGTACGTCTTCGGAATGAGCCGGGGCGACAAAACGGCGCAGAACAGCAGCACGAACAGGATGAGCAGCAGCCAGCGCACCGCCGCGCTCTGCTTCCAGCCCGCCTGCCGTCCGCGGCCCGGTGACCGGGCCGCCGCACCGTTCATGCTCATGCGGAATTCCTCCTTTGCTGCCTGGACGGCGCCGTTGCCCGGGCGCTCCGCCGGCCGGAGCGGACAAGCCGGTTCGGCGGCCGGGCGTCCTTCCGGCCCGCCGGCCCCGGCACTCTACCGGCCGTCCTCTCTTCCGGCCGCCTCTTCCTCCGCGCGGGCATACGCCGCGATGATCTGCTGCACCAGCGTATGCCGGACGACGTCCGACTCGGTGAGTTCGACGAAGCCGATCTCCCCGATCCCGCCCAGGATGCGCCGCGCCTCGATCAGGCCGGAACTTTTGCCCCGGGGCAGGTCGATCTGCGTCACGTCGCCGGTGATGACCATCTTCGAACCGAAGCCGAGGCGGGTGAGGAACATCTTCATCTGCTCGGGCGTCGTGTTCTGCGCCTCGTCGAGGATGATGAACGAATCGTCCAGCGTCCGGCCGCGCATGTAGGCCAGCGGGGCGACCTCGATGATGCCCCGCTCGAACGCCT
>Ga0310826_100339_pt1 | contig 55881 bp, 42 predicted proteins | sample WT_ome_FD_201306 | JGI IMG/M metagenome (GOLD analysis project Ga0310826, IMG submission 201306) | Sorghum-adapted microbial communities enriched on wild type (WT) sorghum from Joint BioEnergy Institute, Emeryville, California, United... ... | reverse complement strand
CTACACCTCTAATCCAGGGGGCTGGCCCCCAGCGATATATCGCGAAAGAATGTTGTCACAAGCAGCTTAATAACGGGGTTTCAGTATGAGGGTGTTTTCAAACTGCACTTTTCTTGACAACTCCAATATGCAAAATATAAAAAAGCTGTTTATATTTCAATCCACGCATCCCTGCGGGATGCGACGTCGATAATGAAGACAAGGAGGGATTGCCCATGAATTTCAATCCACGCATCCCTGCGGGATGCGACCAAACGATCAAGCGGAAGATGCAGGATGTATGGACTATTTCAATCCACGCATCCCTGCGGGATGCGACAGTAGGACATGCCCGCAATATGATGAGGCAGCACGATTTCAATCCACGCATCCCTGCGGGATGCGACGGGACGGTAGCGGGTGACAATGACCTGCTACCTATTTCAATCCACGCATCCCTGCGGGATGCGACGTGATGCCGCCATTGTCATCCCCCTTTATGACGATTTCAATCCACGCATCCCTGCGGGATGCGACGAGGCATCGACTATAACAAGGCGAGCGCCGAACAATTTCAATCCACGCATCCCTGCGGGATGCGACGTGGAATTGCACTTTGCCAAACCGCCGGGTCAGGCATTTCAATCCACGCATCCCTGCGGGATGCGACTCGACCCGGAGACGGGTAAACCCGTGACGGTGATGGCCATTTCAATCCACGCATCCCTGCGGGATGCGACCGTAGCTTTAGGGGTAGTCCTCGTTTCAATTTGATATTTCAATCCACGCATCCCTGCGGGATGCGACGAAACTCAGCTTTGGTATACCGCTTTTTTGGCCATTTCAATCCACGCATCCCTGCGGGATGCGACTGAATGGAATGTTTGGCAAGACACATTCTAAAGATTTCAATCCACGCATCCCTGCGGGATGCGACCCGATGACGCCGAAGTATATCACGATTCACAACACCGGATTTCAATCCACGCATCCCTGCGGGATGCGACGGAAAGGAGAAATCAAAATGAACAACACAAACTTATTTCAATCCACGCATCCCTGCGGGATGCGACGGTGGCACCGTATATGTTGGCGACATCTCAGGTATTTCAATCCACGCATCCCTGCGGGATGCGACGGATCCGTACCTGGAGCAGATCGCCGCGGAAATGAGATTTCAATCCACGCATCCCTGCGGGATGCGACGGGTTTTTCGAATAGTAGTGAAAATACCAATCAGATTTCAATCCACGCATCCCTGCGGGATGCGACGCCGGAGCGGTACCGGGATGTCGTCCATAAGGTCATTTCAATCCACGCATCCCTGCGGGATGCGACAGGATGGCAATTTTCTCTACCTGCGACACGACCATTTCAATCCACGCATCCCTGCGGGATGCGACGGCGGTTTTTGACCATAATCAGTCCTAATCACCGAATATGAGCAACAATTTAGCATGAACCTGCCCACGATATATGAGTCACATTACACTGTCCATACGAATATGGTATATCATATTTCTAACCTTTTTGGTGCGAATCCCCCGGGGTTTTTATGTGAGCTTCACATTCGCACTTTGTTTTGTCTCCTCTCAATTCTATTCCTCGTATCTTTTTTCACCACAATTGCACCATTTTCCTTCTACAAGTAAAAAAACAATTTTAAACGGAATTTTTCATGGACCATTCTTCAAATCCGAGACCGGTTTGCACCATCCCTCTGCTTTTTTGCGGCTCAACCTGGATAGGTTTACAATTGCTGTAGTACATCAATATGGAAGACATGTGGAGATCTATCGGAGCAAAACAAAGATATTCCTTAGGCGCATCAAATGTTTCTTGGCGGTAACTCATCCGAATTTGATAGCTTGAAGCCGCGCACCTACGAATTATAGATATCGATTGGCAAGGTTTAGGGCATGATGGTTCCTCAGGAATGCGCAGCCGATCATCTGCCAGATGTTTCATAGATCGATTGGTCACTCTGTCAAATAGGTGGAAATTTCGATCAGGTTACGGTCCGGATCACGCACATAGACGGAACGGATTTTGCCCATGGCCCCTGTACGGATGACAGGTCCTTCTTCAATCACAACATTGCAATGGTTCAAATGCCGGATTACGTCATCCAGCGGCGTATCTGCGATCAGGCATAAATCCGCCGATCCAGGCAACGGCCTATCCGCTTTCGGCTCGAATTCCCGGCCGCGTTCATGCAAATTGATTTTTTGCCGACCAAACTGCAATGCAAATCGGCCTTCTCCAAACTGGACAACTTTCATGCCGAGCACATTTACATAAAAGCCAATGGTACTTTGCAGATTGTTAACGGTAAGAACGAGATGATCGAGACGGTCGATGACGATGCCTGTTGCTGAAGCAGTTCGTCCGGGTGGCTGAACCTTGCTGTCCATCTGAGCACCATTAAGTCCGTGTTCGATGTTTTTCATGGGATTTCCTCTCTTTTTCGTCTTTTCGTCGTGAAGACACAGTACTTCATTCAAGGACGCCGGATGAAAAAATGGAAGATTTTCAGCGCATTAGCATATCATTATATGATTACTCTTGAATCATAAATGATGTGATCTCCTTGATTTTGGCCGATTTGGCCGCTCCGGAAAACCTGAAGATATGGCAAAAATCATATGCATGACCGGTTCCGCTCCATCTGCCATGAACCGCAGCTTCTGAACCGTGCGTGATGATGCGGGTTAACCGCAGTTCGGTGATTTGATCTCGGTGCAATTGTGCCAGTTTGAACATAAAACTATCTTTTCCGTTCACCGTCTCGTCACCTGTGATACGCCATATAATGTCATCTGCTATCGCATCCAGAATCGCTGCTCGGTCCAGCTTGGCCAAAGCAATATGGAAATCCCGGAGAACAACTTTTTTTGGCGCATTTCCGCAATCTTCCGGGACGAACAGTCGGAAATCCGCAAACATCATTTAGGCCCCTCCAAACTTTTTTGGAAATGCAAAACAATTTGGTCTTCCAACCAACATGGCTAGAAGGATTCCAACAGGGAGGATTTATCGACTCCCTTGGGTGAATCCGGAAAAATTTTCGGCGCTTGCTCTTTCAATGGACTCGACTAGCGTGCAACTGATTGTGAGGTGTGGACAAGAATGACCGTTAGCGGCAAAAAGTGGACGAAAAAGCGGATCTTTTGGTCATATATGTCCATTAAAACCAGATTTTGATACTTTTATTCAAAAATGATGCTCTGTTGGTCAATTTTGTCCATTAGAATACGATTTTCCGCAATTATCGCCGCTAACGGTCATCCGTGACCGCAAACCTCAAACCTCTAACCGCAAACCTCTAACCTCTAACAACTAACATCTAACCGCAAACCTCAAACCTCTAGCCGCAAACCTCTAACCGCAAACTTCAAACCGCAATTCTCGAAACCGCAAACCAACAAAGCACGAGTCGCGGGGTGCAAACCGCACCCTGACTCGTGCCTTGTTGTTGGCATAATCATTGCATCAACTGCACTTGCTGTACCCGCAGTTCGTGCACGTTTTGCAGCCTTCTACATTGATCAGCGCAGCCGCGCCGCAGGAAGTACACAAATCCTTCGACTGATACGGCATCACAGGCGGTGCCACCGAAGCGGACGGTTCAACGGTAGCCGCGATCGGCGGCGTATCGTTGTTCGATGCAAGATGATGATCTTCCGCAAGGCCGGCATGTGTCTCCAGCGCTTTGGCTACAGCGTCGGCGATCGATTCCACACGATTGACGCCGAAGCCGACAGCGCCGGAACCGCCGATACCCTTCAGATGCTTGATCAGCAACTGCACTTTGTTGCCATGGTCGCCATAGCGCAGGAACAGCGAGCAAACACGCCCCAGCGCTTCCGCCATGGCGAATACGTCCGAACCCGCCTTGCCGACGTTCAGGAAAATTTCGCCCGGCGTACCATCGAGATCGTTGACGGTAATATACGCCATGCCAAACGGTGTGTTGTATTTGTAAGTTGCGCCACGCAGCACTTTCGGCCGGGACTTGTACTGTTTGTCAAACAATTGCGTCTGGGCCGGTGAAACATTGGCGTTCAGCGTTTGATTCAGTTTGCTGACGACCGCAGCATCGCCGGATGCCGCCGGTGCCGATGCCGATGCCGGTGCTGCTGCTTCATTCAAATTGGACGCCTGCTCATTCTTTTTCTCGTCCTTCGCCGTGCTCAGCACCTGCGTATCCCGGCTGCCATCGCGGTAAATCGTCACACCTTTGCAGCCCAGTTCAAACGCCTTCTCGTACAACTCCTTGGTTTCTTCAATCGTAAAGTCTGCCGGCGCGTTCGCGGTTTTCGAAATCGAGCTGTCCACCCAGCGCTGGATGGCCGCCTGTACGCGGATGTGGTCCATCGCCGTCAAGTCCATCGCGGTGACGAACCATTCCGGCAATTCCTGTCCCGGATGGGCTTCTTTCCACTCCTGGGCAATCGGCACGTATTGCTTGTCGTAACCCAGCCGGCTCTGGCGATAATATTCGAACGCAAAATACGGCTCGATCCCCGTTGAAGTGCCCACCATCGTGCCCGTCGAACCGGTCGGCGCCTGGGTGATGACGGTCACGTTGCGCATGCCGCGCTTGCGGATGGCTTCCCCGACTTCCGGATATACGCTGACCATATTTTTCATGAAGCCGCTTTGCAGGAAGAGATCTGCCTTGAATGCCGGGAAAGAGCCTTTTTCGGCGGCAATTTCGGTGGAGGCCAGATAAGCTTCCCGTGCGATAAAGCCATACAGTTTGTCAAGGAACGCAAGCGATTCCTCGCTGCCGTAACGGATTTCCAGCCGGATCAGCAACTCGGCCAGCCCCATCGTGCCGAGACCTACGCGGCGTTCGTTTTTCTGGTTGCGCTCGTTTTCCGGGAAATGGTACGGCGTCTTGTCAATGACGTTGTCCAAAAACCGGGTGGAATAACGGACGACTTTGCCCAACTGCTCCCAATCGACGTCATGTTTGACCGGATCGTAAAACTTGGAGAGATTGATTGCCGACAGGTTGCATACACCCCATGCCGGAAGGCCTTGTTCGCCGCAGGGATTCGTACAAATGATGGGATTAAAGTACCAGCTATTGGACATTTGATTGTAGTATTCCATGAAGACGACGCCCGGCTCAGCCGATTTCCATGCCGATTCGATGATGGTATGCCATACGTCGCGGGCACGAACGGTGCGATAGTGCTCGACTTTTTTGCCGAGTTTTTTCCACTTGTCGAGATCGCCGTCCCAAATTTCGTTGTATTCCGGATCGGATTTGTCCGGGAACACCAGATCCCAGTCCAGATCTTCCTTCACTGCTTTCATGAATGCGTTGCTGATGCAAACCGACAGGTTGGCGTTCGTCACCTGGCCCATCGTCTGCTTGACGGTAATGAAATCGAGCAAATCCGGATGCCAGTCGTTCATCATCAGCATCAGCGCGCCGCGTCTGCTGCCGCCCTGCTCGATCAGACCGGTCGTATAGCTGAACAGGCCGCCCCAGGAAACCGCACCGGAAGACGATCCGTTGACACCCTTGACGACCGAACGCCGCGGACGCAAGGAAGACAGGTTGATGCCAACGCCGCCACCGCGCGCCATGATTTCGGTCATTTCCGACAGCGTTTCCATGATGCCGCCGCGGCTGTCGTGCGGAGAAGGAATGACGTAGCAGTTGAACAGCGTCAGTTCATCGCTTGCTCCCGCGCCGGCCGCGATTCGTCCACCCGGCACCAGCTTCCAGTCATCCAGCAGCCAGCGGAATTTCTCGGCCCATTCTTTTTGTTTCTCCGGCGAGGCTTCGACAGAAGCCATGGCGTTGGCCAGACGGTCCCACATTTCTTCTGGCGTTTTTTCGATCGTCAGTGTCAGCTTTTCCACCGTCGATTCGATGAGCGTGCCATTGCGCAGTTTCACCGTCACGTTCTCACCGTCGCGCTTGACGACTTCCCCGACTTCCTTCGCCGGAAACTTCGGGTCATCCTTCGTCAAAACGAGCACGACGTCGCCCACTTTGGCAGCACTCGAATCCGCGTTCTTCCAGGCATAACGATCCAGAAAGATTTTCTCGCTCAAGCCTTCCAATCGCTTCGTCTTCACCGAATTCAATCTTATCACTCTCCGGAGATTATGTATCTTCATATTACAATATCTTGTGGACAAAAGCCATTATACTATACCACATCTTGTGACGCCATAGGACTAAGCGATTAAATCCAGAAAAAGTTCAAAACTTGCGGAACCGCACCTGCCGGAACTTGCGGACGTGCGCCTTCCGGGCGATTTTCCGCCTGATCGGCCATGCAACGGATTTGAAAGGCTGTACATTGCCCATACTAAATCATGTACCTACCATTGTCCGGCGATAAGGAGGATCATCCGTTGCTCAACACGAATGCCGATGCTTCTGCACGCTACGTACATCCGCTCGTCCAGATTACCTACGACCGCACGGTTTTCGAAGACTTGGAAACCCGGATCGAACGCAACGGTCCATGGGACAACTGGACGCTGTACCGGCTCGCGCTGGAGGCAGAGCAAGCGTCGTTGGTCACCGATTTTCACGAATTGCTGTGCCTGAGGACGCTGCCCGCTTTCGAACCGATGCCCCACCAGATCGAAGCGGCGCGCAAAGTGTTACATGAGATGCGGGGACGCGCCATTCTCGCCGATGAGGTCGGTTTGGGCAAAACGATCGAAGCCGGTCTCATCCTGAAAGAATACTGGGTGCGCGGTCTTGTCCGCAAGGCGCTGATTCTCGTTCCGTCTTCCCTCGTTCTGCAATGGGTGCGGGAACTCGCCCAAAAATTCGATCTGCCGGCCGTTCCGCACAAGAAGATGCACTCCTGGCAGCAGGATCTGGTCGTCGCTTCCATCGACACTGCCAAACGGGAGCCGAACCGCAGCCTGCTGCTGGACCGCGAATACGATCTGGTCATCGTAGATGAAGCCCACAAGCTCAAAAACAAAAAGACGAGCAATTATCAATTCGTCAGCGAACTGCGGAAAAAATATTGCCTGCTGCTTACCGCCACGCCCGTCCAGAACGATCTGGACGAACTGTACAATCTGATCACGCTCTTGAAACCCGGCCAACTGGGCGAGGAGGGTGAATTCAACGCCAATTATGTACAGGGCAAACGGCTCGTCAAAAATGAAGAGAAGCTGCAGGCCAATCTCGGACAGTTGATGATTCGCAACCGCCGCCAGGACGGCGGCGTCCAGTTCACCCGCCGCTGCGTCACCACTGTGCCGCTGACGCTGTCTCCCGAGGAAATGGCGCTTTACCAGGGCGTCACGGACTACATCCGCGAGCACGCCAGGGCCGAAAACGGCGACATGGCCAGCATGCTGTCCCTGGTCACCCTCCAGCGTGAAGTGTGCTCCAGCCGCGATGCCGTCTTTTTGACATTGGTCAACCTGTTCAAGAAAACACCCGAACATTCTCCGCTTCGCGCGCGCATTTGGGAATTGGTCGAACTGATTCGCCGTATCACCGCCAACACGAAAGCCGAAAAAACGATGGAGTTGCTGCGGGAGATTGGCGACAAGGCGATCGTATTCACCGAATACCGCCTGACCCAGGATTATCTGCTTCGTTTCTTCCAGGAACACGGCATCCAGGCCGTCCCCTACCGGGGCGGCATGAACCGGGGACGCAAAGACTGGATGATGGACCTGTTCCGCAATCGCGCGCAAGTGCTGGTGGCAACAGAAGCGGGCGGCGAAGGCATCAACCTGCAGTTTTGCCATCACGTCATCAATTTCGACCTGCCCTGGAATCCCATGCGGGTCGAACAGCGCATCGGACGTGTGCACCGGCTCGGCCAGTCGCGGGACGTTCACATATTCAACCTTTGTACGCTGGGTACAATCGAAGAACATATCTTACACCTGCTGCATGAAAAAATCAACTTGTTCGAATCCGTCATCGGAGAGTTGGATGACATCGTACACGAACTGGAACAGGTACAATCGTGGGATCGGCAAGTGGCGCAAATGGTGCTGGAATCGGCCAATGACCAGGAGCTGCGCGAGCGGCTCGACCGGCTCGGCGACAGCATGCAGACCGCGCGCCGCCTGTCGGGACAGGGGGCAAGATCGACATGAATGCCAAAAAAGTGCAAAACTTCGTGCTCGCCTATATTGAAGCAACGGGTTGCCAATTGATTGAAAAAAGTCCGGGCCATGTCACGGTCAAGCTGTCGCCTGCCGCAGACCGGGCGCTTTCGGGCCGGCCGTTCTACTGGAGTTTCATCGACAGCACCGGCACGCCTCCGGAAACGTTGACCTACACCTGGATGTTCGAAAAGAGTCCGCCGCCCGAGCCCGGCGCAAAATCAACTCCGCTATCCTCGCTGATGTCAGCAGGCGGACGAACCATCCGCGAGCAGATGTATTTCGGTTCCCGGCGTTTGGCACAGCTGTTTGATGCCGTCCGCGAAGCGGGACGCTGCACGATGATGTTTGAAGAAGCGCCCCGCAACAGGCGAACACCGCTGGAGTCTACACCGTATACCGCCTGGTTGGGCGTCAATTTCAAAGTGGCCTATGTGTGCGACATGAAACGGGAAGCCCTGCACGAATGGGGAATTTCACTGGCTACAGGCAACATCGACGAAATGTTTGGGCGTCGCCTTGCGGGCACCCGTCTCACGCCGCGGTTGCCGCCGAACGTCCACCTATTGCGCAACGGCCTGTCACTGCGCAAGGGGTTGAGCCAACTCGAACAAGCGCTCGAACGTAAGCTCAAGGCGCAAAATTTTGATTGGGCGATCGAAGCGGAACAGCGCCGGCAAGAAGAACAGGAAAGAATTGCGCAATATTACGGTCCGAAGCTGAGCCGCGCGGCCGAAGACCCGGAGCAGACGGCGGCCCTGAACGCCAGGCTGGCCCAGCGCCAGGATGAAATCGATTGGCAATACCGCCCCCGCATAGAAGTGTCCGTGCTCAGTTGCGGCCTGTTCCACCTGGCCGGTCTGGATTGACGCGACCTCGCCGATCACGGGCTGCCTGGATTGGCGCTTCCCGGACGGCGGCTGGCGGGTTTCGCGATCATTCGCAACAAAACGGCAAAAAAAAGAACCTCATTCACTCGCGGGGCCGACAGCTTCCAACAGCATCAGCAAGGCTTGTCCCTTACAATAAGAGGGTAAACCCGCGCGAAACCGATGCGCAAAGCAGGTGAAATTTCCATGATGCTTGTCAAAACCGCAGCAGGACCCCATGGCCGCCGACCCATCAGCCAATTGCATCTGGCGATGCGCACGACCCTGTTGATCGTGCTCATGCTGCTATCGTCTTCCGCCACGTTGCCGCCAACCAATTCTGCCGAATCCGCACTGGAACAGCAGGTCCGCAACTGGATTGACCAATTGTCGAAACAGCCTGCATTTGCCGATTGGAAGTCTGCCTCACCGGACATTCAGCCGCTTGGCCCCGGCACGCACGGCTGGCTGGCATTGCTGGTCAAGAACGGACAAACCGTCGGTTATATGGTCGTGCATGCACGTCCGGAAGGCGGTTTCCGGCTGGGTGAGTACGGCATCGGACCGCATGCGCTGTTTGATCCGGCTGCACTGCGCCGCACCCTGCTGGAAAACGGCCTGATTGACCGGGAAGGCGATCCTTATGAAGCGGAAATCCATTATGTCCATCCGTTTGCCGCAGTCTGGCGCGTGACGGTCGGCCCGGAAACCATCTGGGTCGACGGCAAGACGAACGAATGGCTGCCGATCAAGGCGGAAGATATGATCCAGCTTCAATTGCGATGGCAGCTCGAAGCGGATGGGGGGCAGTCCGGTGACGATTCCGATGCGGTCGGATTCCGGGATGCGGAAGCGATCATCGGCAAATCGTTTGACGTTTACGACAAACTGCCCTGGGTAACGGGCGCGGCACCCTTGCAGGTCCAAAATCAAAAAAAAGTGCAAAGCCTCATCCGCAAAGGCCTGCACATCCGGTACGTTACCGAACCCTATGGGGATGCCGTACTCTATGCCGTGCCCGTCATCGGCTATGTCCGGCACGATGGAGATCACCTGGACCTGGGTGTGGACATGGCGGGGTTGCGGTTCATTCCGATTGAAAATTTGATGTCCCGGGGCCGTTTTTACCTGTAATCCGAATATTGCCCATGATACCGGCATCGGATGGATTCCCGCGCGCCGCATGGCGTTTGCGGTGATGCAACCACAGGACAACGCCCAAAGGCAGCAGTTGGCCGAACCAACGCGTCACCCAGGGCTCCCGCTTGCGCCGCCGCTCCAGTCTGGCTTCCGGATGCCTGGCCCTTTGTTCCCAATGGGCCAGCATTTTTTCGGTCACGTATTTCAAATAATCGACACTATCTTTCATGTGACCCGCCTCCTCTGTTTTGCCAATAGTTTTCCCTGTCCCGCGTCCGTTCAAACAATCCGGCATCACAAGTATTCGAAAAGCAAGTGCGCGCAACGTGATGATGCGAATCACAAATATGTAAAAAACACGAGTATGCGAAACGCATCCGGGTGCCACGATATAGAGAAAAGAAAAGGGAGGGAAAACGATTCGTCATGCATCCTGTTCGCAGCATCCTGTTGCTGTCAGCCTTGTCGGTACTGGCACTGGCCTGTCTGACGGCAGCGAAACCCGCAGGCAAATCCGAAAACGTCCTGCACCAGGGGCATGCCATCCATCAAACCGATGTCATCATTGACGCAGGCCATGGCGGCATTGACGGGGGAACCCATTGGGGCGAAATCAAGGAAAGCCACATCAATCTGGCCATCGGCCGCAAACTGTATTTGCTGCTGAATAGCCGGGGCATCCAGGCGATCCTGAACCGGACCGGCGACTATGCGCTCAGTGACGACAACCGCTGGCACCGCTCACGTTCGCGCCATCAGCGGGATTTGACGCAACGCCGCAGCCTGCAGGACGAAGTTGCCGCCACCATGCTGGTCAGCATCCATGTCAACTGGGCGCCCCGGGGCGGCCAGCGCGGCCCGCTGGTCATTTACCGCAAAGGGGATGCCCGGAGTGCCTTGCTCGCCATGCACCTGCAGGATAGCCTCAATCGCCAGCAAAGCATCCGGCAACGCCGGCCGCAGCCGTCGGACCGCTACTATTTGCTGAATTACGCCAAAATCCCGAGTGTCATCGTGGAAACGGCATTTTTGAGCAATCCGCAAGACCGTGCCATGCTCACATCCCCACGCGGACAGACGCTTGTGGCAGAAGCGATTGCATCCGGCATTATGGCATACCTGGCTTTAACCCCTGATGAACCTCGACAATGGACGCCAGTTCCGACAAGCGGACAAACTGCGCTTCCGCTTGCAAGGCCGGAATCGCCTTCTTCAGCGCACCGGCAGTGATTTGGCCCGGCGGGCCGACATGTCCGATCGCGACGCATGCCTCCTGATGTTCCAATGCCTTGCGTATCAAACCGATCTGCCGCGTGACATGCTGGAACGAATGCACGTCGTCCAGAAAAACATCGTTATGCAGTTGCGGCAAATGGAGTTCTCTTGCAATCTGGGGCACCACTGTTTTCCAGGATGTCCGGCTGTCCAGAAAAAACAGTCCCCTCTCCTTGCACACCTCCAGCACAATCCGCATGACCCGTTCGTCCGCCGTCGCTTTTGATCCCATATGGTTATTCATGCCTACGGCATGGGGCACATCATCGATGGCGGCCTCCACCCGGCGGCGAATTTCTTCATCCGACAGGCTGGTCAGTATGGCGCCTGGCCCGAGCCAGCTTGCTTTGCCGCGAACCGGTTCCATCGGCATGTGGACGATGACGTCATGTCCCATTTGGTGGGCCAGCTCCGCATCCCGTTTTGTCGTTGGCAAAAATGGCATGACCGCTACTGTCAGTTTGATCGGCAACCGGAGTATTTCTTCGGTTCCTTTCATGCCGTTGCCCATATCATCGATGACGATCGCAATATATCGGGGCGAGGGCGAATCGGCCACTTCCCCGGCAGTCGCCACAAGGGCGGGCAAGCATGCGAACAGGAGCGCAGCCATCCCGATTGCAACACATAACCGCATTGCCCGTTTGTCCAACACCACTCAACCTCCACCATCATCCGGTTTGGCTTCCTGATCTCTCCTATGTTGCCCATTCCATCCCCCGGTCCATTCCGCCGCATCCGGAACCGCCCCAAAAAAACACCCGGTAAGTTGACATGCGCCAACCTTCCGGGTGCAGCCCGCTTCCTACGATGTCATGGGGTGTCATGGACGACTATGCACGATCCGCCACCGGCGCAGGCGCCGTCGATGCCCGTACCTGCAAATCCCCCGCGAGCATCATTGTCATCTTCGGCTCGTCCGGATGATTGATCCGCCAGAGCAACGTTTCCACCGCACGGCGTCCCAGCGCTTCCTTGTTTACATGGACGGTACTGAGCGCCGGTTGCGCAAGCGCTGCATCGTCGATATTGTCAAAACCGAAAACCGAAATCTGCTCCGGCACAGCGATGCCAAGTTTCATCAAAATCGTCGTCACGCAAATGGCAATGGAATCGTTCGCGCAAACGTAAGCGGTCGGCAGTGTGCCCCGCGCCGCCTGATCCCGGATGATCGGCTCCAGCGCCCCGGTCATTTCCATCCGGTTGTCGCCTTCAAAGGCAAGCAACCGCTCATCCTGCACCAGCGGGATTTGCTGTTCCTCGAACAGCGAACGAAATCCGATCCACCGGTCATGGAAACTGCGTGAAAAACGAATATTGCCGACAAACTGCTGCCGTCGATGGCCCTGGCCAAGCAAATAATTGGCCACACGCCGCTCGCATTCGTAATTGTTCATGAACAGCGCATCACAGGGAATGAGCGGATCTTCATGATCGACCAGGACGAACGGCAATCCCAAGTTGCGGACTTCCAGCAGCAATGGGTTGGTGATGTGGCCGATGCCAATCAAGCCCAGCACCGCATCCGGATTGATCAGTTGGGAGAAACGATCAGCGGTTTGCTCCGTCACGATCATCATGCCCAGATGGGCCGATTCCAGCGCCTGGCTCACGCCGTCGATGATGCGCCCCCAATAGACCGATTGGCGATTTTGGTAGCGCACGTTCGGAATGAGCACGACAACCGTATGGCGCGAACCGGCTGTTCGCTTGTGTGCCAATGCTTCCCGGACGCCGGGCAGCCTGTTGCGTTTCTGCGCGAAATAGCCGAGTTTCGATGCCGCCTGGATGATTTTTTCCCGCGTTTGCGGACTTACGCCCGACTTGCCGGACAAAGCCTTGGATACCGCGAATTTGGATACCCCGACCAGATCGGCGATCTGTTGCATCGTCACTTTTTTGGCCATGGACACGCCAACGCTCCGTTCCTAACAAAAATGATAACAAATTTAGTTGTTATCATAACATATTAGTGAAGGCACGTACCATGGTGACGAGCATTCGACCCCGCTGGCAGCTCCCGGCAATCCTCTGGCCAAGCGCCCAAAAGAAAAAGGCCTGGACGTCCAATCCTGTCCAAGCCTATTTGCTATTCGACCAAACCGGTACGTTCCACGCCTTCAATGAACCATCGCTGTGCAAACAAATAGACGATCAATAGCGGCAAAATGATCAGGAAGGAAGCCGCCATCTTGATCGGTTCGGCATAGACGGTAATTTCGCCTGCTCCCGCAGCCTGTGCCATTTCGCCGGCGAGCCGCGCCAAAGTGATCGAAAGCGGCACATTTTCGGCCGTAAACATATAAAGCGACGGGAAATAGAAATCGTTCCAGTTCCATACGAAGGAAAACAGCAAAACGACGAGCGTCGCCGAACGCGAAATTGGCAGCATCACGCGGAAGAACATGCGAAACGGCCCAGCTCCGTCCATCCTCGCCGCCTCGTCCAGTTCTTTGGGCAAATTGGAAAAAAACGCGCGATAAATGATGACAAACATCGCGCCCTTGAGCCCGTGTCCGAACAGCGCCGGCGCAACCATCGGCAAAAACGTGTTCAGCCATCCGAATTCCTTGAACATCATGATGGAAGGCAAAATCGTAATTTGCGGCGGCATGATGAAGGTGAAGAGCAACAAGGCGCCCCACAGCTTCTTGAACGGAAATTCAAGTCTCGCAAACGCATACCCCGCCACTGCGCACGACAGCACTTGCAGGATTGCAACCGATGACGCCAGCGACAGGCTGATCAGAAAACTTTTGGTGTAGTTCAACATTTCCGCCGCTGTCTTCAAATGCCCCAGATACACCGAACGGGGGATCCAAATGACGGACGGGTCCAAAATATTCCGGGCGTCCTTGATCATGGTCGTTATCATATACAAAATCGGCTTCACATAAATAAACGCGACATTAATCAAGATGATGTACACAAATACCTTGAACAAAAGCCCCTTGTCGATCTCCGCCCCCAAAATGCGGTAGCGCAGTGTTTGCAGAAGCGATCCCTGCAGCGAGCGCCTCCTGGCGCCAGGCTGCCATTCGATTTTCGCCCCGCCTGCTTTGCGAATGATGGCCTTCATCGCATACTTCCCTCCCTGACAGTTCATGGACGCCATTTCACCCGAACGGATGCGGTTGGCGTGTGCTTGGTCACCGGTCACCGTCTGCCGGTCAGCGCCCTGTCCACCCTGCTGTACAACAGCAGCGTAAGCAGGACGATGGTCAGAATGATCGTGAAATAAATCCACGCGAGTGCGCTGGAACTGCCGTAATTCGTCGTATTGACGAGACGGACAACCGGGTTCGACGGGAACGTGAACAGGTCAACCACCGTATACATCAAATTCAGGAAGATATACGGAACCAGTCCGGAGAGCGTAATTTTCCAGAACGTATTCCATGGTCCGGAACCATCAATACGGGACGCCTCGTAAATCGAAGCAGGCAGCGTCTGCCTTCCGGCCAGGAAAATCAGAATCTGCACGCCGGAATACCACAAAACGAGCACAAACGACGACATCACTTTCTGGATGGGCGCAATCAGGCCCCCAGGCACGTATTCGTGCAAGTAATATTCGATCCGCAACGTTTGCATGATGCTGAGCGTACCTTCGCCCTGGGTAATGAATTCCTGCACGATTTGGCCCGATGAAAAAATGACCGGCAGAAAAAAGATGACGCGAAAAAACGTCCGGCCCGGAAACCGCAAGTTCAGCAAAATGGCCACCAGCAAGGAAAACACCAGTATAATCGGCACCATGATGGCCGATTCCACCAGAAACGGAATCAGTTGTTCGTAGAGCAGGCTGCCGTTGGCGACCAGGATTTCCCGATAATGGTCAAAACCGATAAACGTATATTCGACACTTTTGACCGTAATCCGCACCTGATGGAAACTCATGTATAGCGAATAGCCGAGCGGAAATGCAACAAAGGCAAAAAAACCGAATACCCAGGGGGCAATGAAAAGCGAGCCTTCGATTTTGCGCATCGTGCCCGTTTCCCAATTGCGCTTTTTGATCATGACCGGTCCCCTCCTTTGTTTACGACCGCAAAATCACGGGCTGCCACAACCAGATCTCCTTGCCGATACGGCGTATCGTTGTAATTCACAATGATGCGGTAATCGTCACCGTACACCGTCTCCTTCACGCCCGGCGCAAGCGTGCGGTGAGCGGTAATGAAGCGGTCCTGCACGTCTTTCAGTGCTTCGTTCGCCCTCCGGTATTCCTCGCCGATCTGTTCCAGCCAATCCTGGTAATTCAGGCTGTAATACCAGACGGAATAGGCGCGCCGCATGTCATCCGCCCGATCCCCTGCAAGCACGTAAGCCGGATTGGCACCGTATTCGATGCTGCGCAAAAATTCCGGTTCCGGTTCATCGCGCAGGTTCGACCATTCCAGCGAATAGGGAATCAGCCCGTGCAGGACGATCTGGGCGAACGGAATCGCTTCGCTGACGAACACATCATAAGAATAATCCGCCGTCAGACGGTAAACGTAATCGATCTGGTCGAGCGCATAGAAATTGGCATTTTGCACCCGGCTGGCGCCCAGGGTCTGCCTGGCCTGTTGCAGAATACGGCGCTGCGTCTCCACCACCTCGCTGCGGCTGGCCGCATAACGCGTATTGAAGTCGGTGCTGACCTGCTGGCCGACGCCTCCTTCGAAATAGATGCCGTCCGCATTCAAATTCCGATACGCTTCCAGATCCTTCCGGATGACTTTCTCGTAAAATCTTGGACTGACATATTTGGCCGGCTCCTGTTGTTCATTCTGCTGCCATTCCAGCACCGTGCCCGCCAGATTCCGCAATCCGTCCCGACGCCACCAGAAGCCGTCCTTCCCGTTGGTATTGATCGCATAGTTTGCCGTCAGGTAAACCGGAATGTCCAAACGGTGGGCAAAATCGATAAACTGTTTCATGCCGCTGTTGCCGCCGATCCGCCCGTCTACCGGGAAATAGCCACCATGCGAGCTGTAACCGTCCTGTTGCCAACCCGAATAATGAACGTTGATGTTGCGGATGCCCAGGTCGTAGACGCGCTGGACGATTTGTTCGGCTTCCTTCGTCGTCGTCCCTTTCAGATATTCGTTAAACAATAGTCCCTGCTCGATGTCTCCGCCGACAATGTCGAGCACCAGCGGGATGTCCGGCTTGTGCCGCACCACCGGTTTTACGCCTTTTTCTTCCATTAAATAGTTGCGATAAACGCCCGCCATCCCCACATAGTCGTTGGCATCGTCCAGCAGCGGGTAGTACCGGGTCGCGCGTTTGTCCGCGACAAACTTGTCCCGGCTGTAAGTGAAGAAACCTTCCCCAGTGTTTCTGCTGACCGATTGAAAAAAACGTTTGCGATATTGCCATTCTGTCGTGATCCAGTTGGACAGGCCGACCGAACCCGCAGGCGCCGCAAAAACATTGGCATACGCCTCGCCTTCGGCAATGATGGCGACAAAGCCCTGCTCTTCCCCTTTCAGCCCGTAGACCGGCATGGCAATTCGCTGCCTGCCTTTGTTTTCATTGAAAAACGACAGATCCTGCCCATAAACGCCTTCGTTGTAAGTTAACTGTTTGAGCACACGTTCTTCATTGAAACGGATAAGCGCCCCGGCGCCGTCAGGCAAGAACAGATACCCTTCCTGTCCGTTTGACGGCTGTGCGCCGAATAACGGATAAATTTTGGCGTTGAGCAGGCTCAGATCGCCTTCCACGATGCCATCGTCCTGAATGGACGTTTCCACGTAATCGGCATGCAGCGCAACTTCGACGGGGATTTTGAACTTCGCTTTGGCGAAAACGAATGTTACCGCAAATCCGTTGTCCGTGAGCCGGAAGTTTTCCAGATACCCCTGATTGTCCAAGAGTCCCGATGCCGTGGTTGCCGACTTGTAATTGTTGACATTGACATATTCGATCGTGATCGGGGAAGAGAGTTGGTTTTTCCAGGTGGTTGGCACCGTTTCTTGGGCCCAGAGCGCAGGGTCCGGATAGGATCGCCATCGTTTGCCCGTAACTTTGTCAACCAGTTGGAAATGGGCGGTTGCCTTGTTGACCAGGAGCCGTAACCGTTCGTTCTCCGCTGCAAGCTCAAACGCCTGCTCGTCAGGCAACCCGGCCGGATACGGCACGGCGCCGGAATCGAATTGCGCAGCGACATCCACGGCAGCGCCCGCATCCGTGCCGGCAACCAGCACACGGTATACGCCAACGCCGAGCAGCACCACGACCGCCGCGACAACAACGGCGACGATGAGACGTTTGCGCGAATTTGGATGCGCCGTCATCGGACGATCACCTCCTGGTACAACGATGTGATAAAGTTGGCAAGTTCGATGCTCAGACTGACAAAGATGAACAGCATCACGACAAGGATCGCTAGTGTCAATAGCGACAGGAGCGATATGAACAGCGCTTCGACAAATGTGTAATTGTGGATGCCCTGCACCATCCACACCATCAGCAGCAGAACCCAGACGATGAGCGCCAGCTTCAGGAATGAGAAGATGGCCTGTTCGTGAAGCGTCAGTACGTTCGACAGCAGCGTCAGGGGAACGCCGATCAGGATGATCGGGAACAGCGCATAGCTGCTGGCGTAGAACACATCCCGGAAACGGCCCTCGCCCCGCAACAATGAACTGATCAAATAGTTAGAGACGACCCAGCCCAGCCAGATGCCGGCGAATTGGACCAGGTTCGGCAGCAATTCCACGCCGACATAGCGGGACGGATTGAACACGAATCCGGTTCCCGCCAACATGTAACTGTAAGCTGCAATCGCGCCCGCGAGCAGCAGCAGGCTGCTGGCCAGATCAGCCTTGTTCTCGTAGCGGATCGCATAGAAACCGTCAATCGGATGCCTGATCAAATAGAAGACATGCCGCAAACGCTCCAGCAGCGGGACGACCTGCCTGATGCCACGCCGGCTACCGGTGTCCAGGCCGGATACGGATACCTTCGACAGCACCGGACGCAACCGCGGCGACAGCTTGCCCCAAATGAGGAAGAGCAGTCCGGCACCCAAGGCCAGATTCATCAGCAAACCGAAATGCCGTTGAAACCACGTTAACCGATTTTGCCAGAAAGACTCCGAATAACCGCCGATGACACCCGCCTGACCGTACAATTGCTGTGCCAACGCGTAATCGCCCTTCTGATAGGCCGATTTGGCCAGACCGATCAATGCAGGCGTATACCGCTCGTTCAGGCGGTGCACCTCATTCCACAATGGTTCGCTCTCCGCATATCGGCCTTCCTGGGTCAACGCATTCGCTTCGTGAACCAGTTTGCCAAATTCGGACAACTGCAGTGTCTGGATCAGATTATTGGCCGTATCCAGCACAAGCAGGTCGCCGTTGGATCTGGAATCAATCGCCGCCGGCGTCTTCACGACGCCTTTTTTGGACGTAGCCGTAATGACATCGCCGCCCCAGAAAAACAGCAAATTGCCATTCGCATCATATTGGCTCACGATGTTGTGCAGCGCATCGATGACCGTAATGTTGCCCGATGCGTCTACGGTAACGTCGCTCAATTGCGGTCCGTTTTCTCTCTGTTGATAGTTGAGCGTCTCGCCGAACACGCGGTTTTGTTTCAGGGTGGCAAAGTCGCTTTTGCCCGCCAGCTGATCAAGACCGGCAATGTTCAGCTTTTTGACCTGCCCGCTTTTGAGCTCCTTGGTGACCGTATAAATCATGCCGTCGGCATCAATATCCGCATTGGCGATGGCGCCGGGAAGTTTCTTGAGTTCCCGCTGGTACATCTCCCGTGAATAGAAAAACCGTTTGAACGCGTCAAACAGCGAAAACGCCACTTTGTTCGGACCGAAAAAGCCGACGAAATTGCCGTCCGGGTCCAGCTGCACAAGCCCCTGGTAAGCACCAAGGGAGGTCACATAGAGAAAACCGCGCTTGTCAACGACCAGATTGACGGGATCGTATTTGAACGATCCGGGCAAATATGGCGATTCCGGCCGCCCAAACGACTTGATCAGCCTGCCGTCCGCATCCAGCCGGACGACCCGGTTGTTGCCGGTATCCGCAACATAGATATCGCCTTTTCCGTCGACGAACACGCCGCTGGGGGATTTGAGCGGACTTTCGGGAACCGTCAATTCGCGGACAAAAACACCATTTTCATCAAGATGCACAATCCGGTGGTTGCCGGTATCCGCAATGTAGATCTGGTCATTCGCATCCACGAACAAATCTTTCGGCTGGTTCAACTGCCGCTTCGGCGCTTGTCCGTCTTCTCCCCCATGATCCGGCACATCCAGTTCGGCTGCGAGCACCTTGCCGGGTACATACGCCGCCTGCGTCTTGATGGATTGCCCGTAGCCGTCCCTGTAGTAGGTTTCATAGGGCAACCAGGAAGCCGCCGCATCCAGCCGGTCCGGTATGGTCAGCAAGACGGACAGCAGCACGAGCAGGAAGGAAAGCAGCATCTGGCCCCATTTGTTCACGTTGCTTCCTCCTTCTTACTTGATGCCCGAGTGCGCCATCGTCGAGATGACCTTACTCTGGAGAATGACGAAGAAGATGAGATTCGGCACAAGCATGATCAGCGCGGCTGCGGCGGCAGCGCCTTGTCTGGCTACCGTATTGGCCAGATTGTTTGTCAGCGTCGACAGGAAATACGGAAAGTTTTTCATTTCGTCATCCTGCATGAACAGCGTGGAAGTCTCCACATTGCTCCATGAATTCTGGAACGCCAGGATGGCTACCGTGGCAATCGCCGGCATGCACATCGGAATGACGATGCGCGCAAACACGACCCATTCCCTGGCGCCGTCGATGCGGGCAGCCTCAAGCAAAGCATTCGGCACCTGGTCGATAAACTGTTTCAGCAGGAAAACGCCGACAGGCAACGCGAGCACCGGAAGCAGATGTCCCCAGTACGTATTCATGATGCCCAGGCTGCTGACGACCAGATAGCGCGGGATTTGCACGACTTCCGGCGCAAACATGAGCATCAGGATGATCGTGGCGAAAATCCACTTCTTGCCCGGAAAATCATGTTTCGACAGCGGATATGCGCACAGGGCGCTGACGATCGTGACACCCACGACGCTGAGTGCCGAAATGATCAGGCTGTTGGCCAAATACCGGGACACCGGAATGATGGAATTGGACGTCACCCAAAAAAGTTCCACGAAGTTCTGGAAAGTCGGCTCCCGGACGAAAAACGTCGGCGGGTACACGAACAGTTCATGGTATGGTTTGAATGCATGGTTGAAAATGTAAATGATCGGCAAAATCATGAAAACCGCCAAGAGGAACATGAAAAGTTGAAAGCCGATCCTGGAAACAAGGCCCGACCTGTTCAGGTTTATTCCTCCCTTGATCCGAACAATCCCCAACTCAGTTTGTTCGCGAAATACATCAGCATCAGCAGAAATACCGATACGGCTGCCGCGTATCCCATCTCAAAGCGGATAAAACCGTAATCGTGAATGTGGCTGACGATCAGATGGCCGGCATATTCCGGCGTCGGATTGACACCGGACAGCTCGGTGCCGATCGTGCCGGTTTTGAACGTCGTGACGATCGCCATCACGGCCCCGAACAGCATTTGCGGCTTCATCGACGGGATCGTGATGTACCACAGTTCCTGCAAATTGCTGCGGATGCCGTCGATCCGTCCGGCTTCGTACAACGTGCGATCCACGTTGAGAATACCCGCCAGCATGGCGAGAAAACCGACCCCCATGCTGGACCACAGCGTCACAACAATCATGGATGTCATGAGCCAATCCGGACTGGTCACCCACAGTTTGGGCACATCGATCAGGCCGAGCTTGAGCAGGAAGCTGTTCAAATAGCCGATCCGGTCTCCGGAAAGCAGCGGCAGCCAGATGATGGTCATGGCGATGCCGATCGTCAGGGATGGCGTATACATCGCCAGCGCGATCCATTTCCGGTATCCGCCGGCCAGCCGTCTGATCAGCCATGCAAGCAGAAACGAAGCGATATAGCCGCCCGGTCCGACGATGACTGCAAACTTGAACGTGTTCGGCAGCGCATATTTCAAAAACAGCAAGTCCTGCGCAATCAAATACCGGAAATTGTCCCAGCCGATGAACCGGGGCGGCTCAATGCCGTTATAGTACGTGAAGGAAAGCGCGATGGCCGCCAGGATCGGCACGACGATAAAGGCGATGAAACATAGCATGAACGGTGCGATAAACAGATAGGACATCCAGCTTGCCGCAATTCTATTCCACATCGCGACCGATCCTTTCCCATGGCCGCTCCACGACGGGAATCGCGAGCGATTTCAGCAGGTTGCCCCGTTCGTCGACGAAGCCGAATTCCTGCCGCTTGCGTTCCAGCTCCCGGTTGATGTCCCGGGCAGCCTGTTCCAGCGAGGACATGTAATTGTCCGTTTTGACCGCGGAACGCACCCATGCGTTGTATAGCTCCCGGTCCAGGTAATAGCCGCCGGGCACATTGGGAATGTCTTTGTACCACGCCCATTGCTGAAGGATGACGTCGGCATCTTCCTTCTTCCAGGGCAAACGGGAGAAAGCTTCCACATTGGACGTATTCCAGCGGAATGCCACGCCGTTGATCGCCTCCAGGTCTGCGCCGTATTGCGCCTGCACATCGGCGGACAACCACCATTTCAGAAACGTCCACGCTTCCTCCTGTTTTTCCGACCGCTTGAAGATGACGCCCGTCCGCTGACCGCCGCCCGCCCAGCGGCTGATGGTGCCGTCCTCCTGCCGGATGCCGGGCAGCAGCGCGATGCCCCATCTGCCGTTCAGTTCCGGGGCTGCCGCCAGCAGTTGGACATACATGTTGTAGTCCGATATGCCAATCGGCATGGAGCCGCTGCGGAAATGCTGGTAGAAACTCGGCACTTCCTTTTCCAGCGCATACGTATTGAACAGACCGGTCCAATGCTTGAATGCCTCATATGCTTCCGGACGATCCAACTGTGTCCTGGCGCCATCCGCATCGTAGAAATCCAGCCCCCGCTGGTAGAAGTAATAGGTGAACTCTTTCGGGTTGACGTAGAAGTTGGCAAAATTTTGCTGCAATGTCGGCAGCAGATCATACACGTCTTCCCACGTCTGCGGGACCTGCAAACCCCATTGTTCCAGAATGTCTTTCCGGTAAAAGAGCACCTGGAACGATTGCGTCTCCGGCACGCCATAATAACCGCCATCGTAATAGAGCGGCAGCCAGGAACCCGGACTGTAATGGGCATACAGCTCGTCAAATCCTTCCAGCTGCGAAAGATCGACAACCGAACCGCGAATAGCATAATTGACCGGCAAATCCTGGGTCAGGCCCAGCGCGACGTCCGGCTGCACGCCTGCCGCGTTGGACATGAGGAGCAATTCCGGATTGGGCAGCAGATTCACCTTCACTTCGATGCCGGTGGCCGGCGTAAAGGATTCGTCCGCCAGTTGCTGCAACTGGTCGACGTAATCCCGTCCGCGCTGCACCCAGACATTAAGCTTGCTGTCGTCCAGCTTGCGCAAGCTGTCCCGCGAGTCGAACGAATAGGCGAAGTTTTGCGCACCGCCCCACAAATCCTCATACCAGGCGGCTTCCATGTCCGGCGCAGGCGTCTTCGCCGGAATGATGTAGATTTCATCCAGTTGCAGCGACTGTTTGGATAACGTGTCCACGAAGGAAGCCAGTTTTTCCCGCATGGACGAGATTTCATCCACGTGATAGGGAATCTGCTCCGGCCTGGCGAGCAGCGCCCGCAAATCTTTGGCCGCCGTGGCCAGCCCCTGGCTGACGGAATCTTTGCGCCCGTTCGTCTGCACGACCCGGTCCGCCAAATCCTCCAGCGCCTCCGCGCCCAGCAGCAACCGGTCCGGCATGTCCGGAAAATCCTGGGATACGACCCACGTCCGGTTGCGATCCAGCGCGCTGACACTGGAAGTGCCGGCGATTTTGCGCAAATCCCAGTCAATCGCATCCAGATGCGCATTGACCCGTTCCAGATCGGCGATGATCGGTTTGAACGGCGACTGCGTCACCGCCAGCGACAACGTATGTTTCCCCTTCTCCAGTTTCACGAGATACGGGGTACCTTCGTCATCCGCAAGCACGATGCCCTGCCAGGAAGCCGAATAGGGAAATCCGTACGCCAGAAACGGCTGATATGGCACCTTGCCGTCGATCTTGATCTGCCGAAACGACGTTTTCTGGGCAATCGTATTTTGCAGAGCGCGAAAACCAAGCTTGTACAGCCCCGTCTCGGCCACTTCAAACGTCCATGTGATTTCCTGGTTTTGTTCGATCCAGCGCAGGCCGCCGACCGTGTTGTACTTGATGCGTCCCTTGTAGCGCGGCACCGTGCGGATATTCTTGTCCGAAAACAGCTTGATGGCGGTATCGTTCTTGTAGGCGAAATCTTCCGCCTGCAGCGTCAGCACCGGACCTTCCGCTTCGGGTGTTCCCGTATAGGACGCCAGCGCTTCATCATAGCCCGGTACCGGCTCTCCGGGCATCAGCGCGATATATTCGATGGCCACCGCTCCGGCACCGGACAGCCGCAGGACATGCTCGCCGGCCTTCAAATACCATTGCAGCGGCCGTGCATAAGCGCCCTGGGCATCGATGAGCGGACGCACGCTCCAGTCCGACACGTCCACCGAGCGCGGCCGGATTTCGTCTCCGTCCGAATTGGTCAAAATCGGCCGGGTATCCGCCCAGCTTCGATACAGCACCGTCGATGAAGCTTCCCGAAACACGCGATCCCCGTCGATGGTGACGTTCCACTGCACCGGCAGCGTATGGCCGTCTTCCTTCAGCGGCAAATAGGACACATGGATTTCATAGAGGGCGCTCTCCGGTACATGCAGCCGGTATTCGATCCAGCCTTCTTCGGCCGAATTCCAGATGAGCACATCGGATTTGCCTTCATATTGCCCCACGGTTACCGCCTTCTCGTCAGAAACGGCCGATGTGCGTATGCCATCCACCCTGACGCTGGCGGTTGCTTCACGGATGCCCTGCGCCAGCCAGTCGGCCAGCAAATCTCCGTAATAGGGCTCGGTCTCATATTCGAATCTGGCATCCAGTTTGTCGTACTGGAATGCCGCCGGGCGATTGGAGCCATGCGCTTCGGACGAACCGCAGGAAGACAGCACGGCTGCAGACAGCATCAACGTTGCCGCATATGCCGACATTTTTCCCCATCGCCATGTTCTACCGTTCATTCCCCGTTTTCTCCTCCCGCATGCGAACCGTTTTCCGTTTATTCCTCGAATCGCACACCCGTATCCGCATGGAAAAAATGCGCCTTGGACAGGTCCAGTTCCAGCTTCACCGCTTCATCCTCGGCAAACCGGTTTTCCGGATCGACGCGCGCGACAAGCAGCCTGTCCTGCCCGATGTCCAGGTGGATGAACCGGTCTGCGCCCATCAGCTCATTCGCTTTGTAGATGCCGGTGATGATCGTCTCCGAATACAATCCTTCCAGTTTGACATGTTCCGGACGAATGCCCAGGATGACCGGTTTGCCCACCTGATTGCGTTGCCGCAGCATGTTTGCCGTCGTTTCCCGCAATTTCAGGTGGAGCCGGCCCGTGACAAACGCGAGCCGGCCCTGGGCATCCTCCTGGATTTTGCCGTTGATCAGATTGATTTGCGGAGAACCGATGAAACTGGCGACAAACGTATTGGCGGGTTTGGCATAGATCATCTCCGGCGTGTCGCATTGCTGGATGACGCCGCCCTTCATCACCACGATCCGGTCCGCCATCGTCATCGCTTCCACCTGGTCGTGCGTGACGAAAATAAACGTGGTGCCCAGTTGCTTGTGCAATTTTGTGATTTCCATCCGCATCGTCGAACGCAGCTTGGCGTCCAGATTGGACAGCGGTTCGTCCATCAGGAACAGCTTGGGCTTGCGGACGATGGCCCGGCCGAGTGCCACGCGCTGGCGCTGGCCGCCGGACAACTCTTTGGGCTTGCGATGCAAATAAGCGTCGATTTCCAGTATCCGGCTGGCGTGTTTGACAGCCAGGTCAATTTCATGCTTGGGCATTTTGCGCATCCTAAGGCCGAAGGCAATATTCTCGTAAACCGTCAGGTTCGGGTACAGCGCATAATTCTGGAACACCATGGAGATGTCCCGGTCTTTGGGCGGAAGATGGTTGACGAGCTGGTCGTCAATGTAAATCTCGCCTTCGGTCACTTCCTCCAGTCCCGCGATCATGCGCAACGTCGTCGATTTGCCGCACCCGGACGGACCGACAAATACGATGAATTCCTTGTCCTTGATTTCCAGATGAAAATCTTTGACGACCGCATGTTTTTCTTTCCCATACCTTTTGTACAAGTGGTGGATACGAACACTTGCCATTGTGGCATCGCTCCCGATTCGGCAATGGAAATGGAGGATCCCAGATCGTCTCTGATATCCTCCATTCGTATGGTGGAATATGCGCTTATTGAATTCGATGAACGAGCAGATCCGCCGTCGCTTCGTCCGCTTGTGCCTGTTCTTCTTCCGTCAGCCGGATATGCCAGGTTTTCGCGGCTTCCGTGATATGCTCCGGCCTGGAAGCACCCAGGATGGCCGAGGTGATGCCGGGCCGGCTGAGCACCCACGACAGCGCGTATTGCGCAGGGGTCAATCCGCGCGCTTCAGCGAGCGGTTTGATCGCTTCCGCGATCTTCAGGGCGTTCTTCTCCAGCAACTGCTCCAGCCGCGGCTCGCGCGCCGCCAGTCTCGTGCCTTCGGGCGGCGCTTCCCCGTCGCGGTATTTGCCGGTCAGGACGCCTCTGCCGAGCGGGCTGTACACGATTACCGCCACCTGCTCCGACTGGACGAACGGAATGATTTCGTGTTCGATCTCCCGGGAAATCAGGCTGTATTCCGGCTGCAGGCTTTCGAAACGATGCAGGCCGTGCAGTGCGCTGATGCCGTGCGCCTTGGCCAGTTGCCACGCCGCGTAGTTGGATGCGCCGATATAACGGACCTTGCCCTGGCGCACCAGGTCATCCAGCGCCCGCAGCGTTTCCTCAAGCGGCGTTTCCGGATCGAACCGGTGGACCTGGTACAAATCCAGATAATCGGTCTTCAGTCTGCGCAAACTGTCCTCTACCGCCTTGAAAATATGATACCGGCTTTGCCCGCCGTCATTGACGCCTTCTCCCACGCGGCCGTGCACTTTGGTCGCCAATACGATGTTATGTCTTCTTTCCTTCAGCAAGTTGCCCAGAATGCGCTCGGATTCTCCGGCCCCATATACGTTTGCCGTATCCACCAGATTGATGCCGGCATCGAGTGCCAAATCCAATATTTGCGCCGAAGCACGCTCATCGATCCAGCGGCCGAACGCCATCGTCCCGAGACTGACCGCCGATACTTTCAAACCTGTCCTGCCAAACTTCCGATACTCCATCTTTTTTCCTCCTGTGCATGAATTTGACGGTTTCATCACCGGTCATGCGCAAACCGCCCATAACGAAGGAAGGCGCACGATACTTCGGGGCCTGCCCCGAAATAACGTGCGCCTCCAGTTAACTAGTTGGCGCTTGTTTGCGTTTTTAACCGATAATTCCAAGTGAATTAGTGAGATTTTGGGAATCATCATAGCATCATCAACCTGTGACTGTCAACAGCCTTTTGATCATTTTTTTGACCCGGCTGAATTGACAACGGCTGAAATGCCTGATAAGATTGGCTCATAAATCATATTTTTCCGCTGTTTTTAGTCAGTATTTCTGTCTTTATTTCTACCGGATAGCCGGAGATGGATGCGATACGCCTGTCTCCGGTTTTTTGAATATGGACGCGCATCGAGAGGTTATCGATTTTGCGAATCGGAACGATTATCGCCATTGCTTTCTTTTTTCAACTGGCTGTCAATCTGACCCGTCCTATCGTCTCGCTGTATGCCATCAATCTTGGGGCGGGGACGTTCGCCGTCGGGATTCTGACGGCGACGTATGCCTTATTCCCGCTTATCTTTGCATTACCGATCGGCAAAGTGTCCGACCGGATCGGAGACCGTTACCCGGTGCAGATCGGCGTGCTCGGCATGGTGGCCGGAACCCTGCTGCCGTTTCTGTCCGGAACGCTCTGGGCGCTATATGTTTCGCAAGCCCTGATCGGCGTCGCCCACATTTTCACCACCATCTCCCTGCAAAACCAAATCGGCCTGCGCTCCAGCGCCGAAAATCGCGACCAGCATTTCGGCTGGTTCAGCACATTCGTCGCGCTGTCGGGTGTACTGGGCCCCATCGCGGGCGGTCTGCTGGCGGACGTTAATCACTATGGTCTCGTCTATGGCGCGGCTGCTGCCGTCTGCATCCTGCCGATGGCGCTGTCAACCCGGATTCCCGGCAAGCGGCCCGTGCAGCAACCCGGTCAGACGGATCACGTCCGGACCGGGTCGACACTCGGACTGCTGCGGATTTCTCCGCTGCGCAAGGCGCTTGCCTCCAGTGCGCTGGTCCTGTATTCACGCGATATCTATGTTGCCTATTTTCCGTTATTCGCCAGCAACTGGGGCATGACCGAATCCGTCATCGGCCTGGTCATCGGCATCCAGGGACTGGCCATGGTGCTCGTCCGGTTGTGGCTTGGACCGCTGACGAAACGTTTCGGACGGGACCTTGTGCTGGGCGCATCCATCCTGACGGCAGGCGTATCGTTTCTGCTGGTCCCGCTTGCGACCGATACGCTGTTTTGCGTTATGCTGAGCGCCTTGATGGGATTCGGCCTCGGATGCGGACAGCCGCTGTCCATGACGACAACCTACAATGCCTCACCCGCCAACCGCACGGGGGAAGTGCTCGGTTTGCGGCTTGCCTCCAATCGGCTGTCGCAAACGATCGCCCCCGTGGTATTTGGCCTCGTGGGCGCCTTAAGCGGCATTGTCGCCGTTTTCTGCGTCAGCGGCGCGGTGTTGATCGGGGGTGCATTCCTGACGAAGGCAACCCCCGCCAACCGCAAACAAAACCACTGAATCCGCCTACACGTTCTGCTCTTCGGCATACAATACCGTGGACAGATACCGTTCGCCATTGCTCGGAATGACCGCGACGACGCGTTTGCCCGCGCCGAGCTCCGCTGCCAGTTTCAGCGCGGCGTACACGGCCGCACCGGAAGAGATGCCCCCGAGGATGCCTTCCTGCCGGGCCAGCAGTCTGGCCGTTTCGAACGCCTGATCGTTTGTGACCTGCACCACTTCATCGTAAATTTCCGTATTCAGGATCGACGGTACGAATCCCGCCCCGATGCCCTGGATTTTGTGGGGGCCCGGCTCGCCGCCGGACAGCACCGGGGAAGCGGCCGGTTCGACCGCCACGATCCGGATGCCGGGAAATGCTTCCCGCAGCACTTCGCCTGCTCCCGTAATCGTACCGCCCGTGCCGATGCCGGCCACAAATCCGTCCAGGCGGCCGTCCAGCATGCCGATGGCTTCGACGATTTCCGGCCCAGTCGTCTCGCGATGGATTTTGACGTTTGCCGGATTGTCGAATTGCCGCGCCGGGAAATAGTCGGGATTTGCTTCCAGCAGTTCTTTGGCTTTCTGGATGGCTCCCTTCATGCCCAGGTGCCCCGGCGTCAGCACCAGTTCAGCCCCGAACGCCTTGAGCAGGCTGCGCCGCTCCAGGCTCATCGTCTCCGGCATGACCAGAATCGCCCGGTAGCCCCGGGCAGCCGCTACCAGCGCGATGCCGATGCCCGTGTTGCCGCTGGTGGCCTCCACGATCGTAGCGCCGGGCTTCAGGGTGCCGTCCCGTTCCGCTTCCTCAATGATGCTGATGGCGATGCGATCCTTGACGCTGCTGCCGGGGTTAAAAAATTCCAGCTTCAAATAGATTTCCGCGCTTCCTTCGGGAACGATCTTGTTCAAACGGACCAGCGGCGTATCCCCGATCAGGTCCGTAATGTGATTGACCACTTTGACCATCGCTTTAACCTCCCATTTGGTCCAGCATCTGCGCCGCTAAACCGCAACATGACGCTGGGAATGCTCATACAGCTTCCGGTAATGTCCGCCGGGCAGCTTCATCAGTTGCTCATGGTTGCCTTGTTCGACAATGCGGCCTTCACTCATGACGATAATACGATCCGCATTGCGGATCGTGGACAGACGGTGCGCGATGACGATCGTGGTGCGATTCCGGGAGACGACATGCAGCGCATTCTGGATCAATTGTTCCGTATGTGAATCCAGGTTGGCGCTCGCCTCGTCCAGGATCAAAATTTTCGGTTTGAACACGATGATTCTGGCAAAGGAGATCATCTGCCGTTCTCCGGCAGACAACCCGCTGCCCCGTTCCGACAGAATCGTGTCGTAGCCGTGCGCAAGCTTGCGGATGATCGCATCCGCGCCGACAAATTCGCAGGCCCGAATCACCTCTTCGGCCGGTACCGATTCGTCGAACATCCGGATGTTGTCGATGATGCTGCCCGAATACAGGAATGGCTCCTGCTGCACCAGACCGACGATGCGATGCAGGGACGCCTGCGGAATGTCCCGCACATCGGTGCCGTCGATCCGGACGCTTCCCTCGTTTACATCGTAGAATCTGCACAGCAGGCTGATCAGGGAACTTTTGCCGGCGCCCGTCGATCCGACAACCCCGATCAGTTCACCCGGTTCGATGCGCAGGCTCAAATCGCGGATAATCGGCTGACCGGGTTCGTATGCGAAGGAAATCCGGTCAAACTCGACCTGTCCCCGCACGCACTCCGGATTTTGCAGCACACCCTCCGGATTCGCCCCATTCGTGCGGCCCGTTTCGCCGCCCGGTTCCTTGCGGTCCACAATCTCCGGCTGGCTCCCGAATACGGTCCAGATCCGCGAAACGGCCACCGTAGCCGATTGCAGCGTGTTCCATTGCTGGGTAATCGTGTTGATCGGCTGGAAAAACTGCCGGATATATGTGATAAATGCATAAAGTACGCCAAATTCGAGCGTCTGCCCGAGTACAGCCTGGCCGCCCAGCCACGTCACGGCGGCAATCGAGAGGTTGCTCAAAATATCGAACGTGCGCCCGAACAGGACGTTCGTCCGGATCTCCCGCAGGTTGGCCTTGAAGTACAGGCCGTTGCGCTCATCAAACTGTTTTTCCTGTTCCTGCTGCTGATGGAAAGCCTGGATCAGGCTCATGCCCGACAAATTTTCGGCGACAAACGCCACCATGCGCGACAACCGCGTGCGGGCAAGCTGGTAGGTGGCACGCATGAACGAGCGGAACGCAACCGCAATCAGCGAGATAACCGGCAACAGCAGCAGGCTGTACAACGCCAGCGTCGTGTCGAGCTGGAACATCATGACGATGATAAACACCAGCGTCAGGCCGTCCCGGAACAGGCTGAGCAGCACCTGGCTGAAAAATTGGTTCAACGCTTCCGTATCGCTGGAGACATGCGTGATCAGGCTGCCGCTCGACATCCGGTCGAAATAGCGCATCGACTGTTTCAGAATGTGGCTGAACAGTTCTTTCCGGATGCGGGAGACGATGCTTTGGCCGATATGCTGGAGCAGGTTGTTCTGCAGATAGGAAAACAGAAAACTCGACAGCGACAAGCCGAGATAGATCGCGCAAATGACCAGAAGTCCGCCGTAATCGTTGCGGCCCGCCAGCAAGTTGTCATCGATGGCAAGTTTGATCAGATAGGGTTGAAGCAGTTCGGACAGGATCGCAATGATCGTGCACGCGAATACGGCGGCAAATCCCGCCCGGTGCTCGCGCAGATAACCGGACAGCGCCCGGAACGCCGATACGTATTGCGGCTTCTGTTCCGACTGGCTCAGGTCGGCCTTCTGATCCATTTGCCAGTTATGAATAGCCTGAGCCGGTCGCATATTGGCTTCCCTCCTCCTGAATGGCATAAAGTTCGGCATACAAGCCCCGTTGGCGCAGCAACTCCTCATGCGTGCCGCGCTGCGTAATGACGCCATCATCCAGCACAATGATCTGGTCGGCATGACGGACAGCGCTGATGCGGTGCGCGATGATGATGGTCGTCTTGCCCCGGCGCTCGCGGCGGATCGTATCGATGATCGCTTTCTCGGTCACTGCGTCAACCGCGCTCACGCTGTCGTCCAGAATCATGACCGGGGCATTTTTGATCAGTCCGCGCGCCAGGCTGGTTCGCTGCCGCTGGCCGCCGGACAGCGTCAATCCACGCTCGCCGAGCCGCGTATCGAAGCGGTTGGGCAACATGGCGATGCTGCCGTAGATCTGTGCGTTTTTGGCGGCTTCAATGACATTTTCCAACCGGTCGTCCCGGCGGTAGAATGCGATGTTCTCCCGAATCGTGGAACTGAACAGGAATCCGTCCTGCGGCACATAAGCAATGCCGCAGTGCAAACTTTCCAGCGTAATCGATCTCACGTCCAGATCGCCGTACCAGATCGTGCCCGGCGGCGGGTCGTACGTGCGCAGCAGCAGTTTCATCAGCGTCGTTTTCCCGCTTCCAGTGCGTCCGACGATGCCCAGTGTCTGGCCCGGCTGTACGGTCAGGTTGATATTTTTCAGCACCGGGGGAGCCGACTCGCTGTAGGCAAACGTCAAATTTTCAATGCGGATGGCGGCCCTGGCCATATCGACAGCCCGGGCATCCCGGGCTTCGATGATGTCCGGCTGTCTGGAGAGCAGTTCGTTCAGCCGTTCCAGCGACGCACGCGCCCGCTGGATCGTGTTGATGACGTTGCCGATCTGTTGCAGCGGGTTCATCAGCATGCGGACATAGAGCGTCAGCGCGACAAAATTGCCGAGCGAAATCCGCCCCCGGATCGTCAGGTATCCGCCGAACGCCAGTGCGACGATGAGGGCAATCGTGCCCAGAAACGGAATCAGCGCCTGGAAGAGCGACGATACCCTGACAAGCCGAAGCTGGTTTTGCCGGATGCGGTCGACCGTCGCACCGAATCGCCGCTCCATCACCGCTTCCACCGCAAATTTCTTGGTTACGCGGATGCCGCCAAACTGCTCCTCGGCCGTTTCCGTCATCCGCCCAAGCGCCTCCTGCACTAGCAACGATCTTTTCCGGATGATGGGACCCAGATAGACGACAATCAGCGGAATGAGCAGCAGCGGTCCGATGGAAGCCAGCATCAGGTAGACGGGAATGCCGCTGGCGATCATCATCGTCACGGACGCAATCAGCAGCATTGTCGCATTGGTCGTGGCATTGAACCCCATGGAAATCGATTCCCGCACGGCCGTGACATCATTCATGAAATAGCTGAGCAATTTGCCCACGCCATTGCCTGCATAGAAGCGTTCGCTCATCCGGGTGAAATGCCTGAACAGTCTGCCGCGTACATTAAATTCGAATCTGCGTCCGGTATACATGATCAGGTACATGGCACCTGCATGAAACAGCACGTGACCTATGCCAATCAGCAGCAGCAACAGGCTGTAATCGATGACATGGGACTTCGTCAGTTCGCCGAGTTGCAGCTTGTCGGTGAATTGTCCGAGCACTGCCGGGAAATAAACGTTGATCAGACCGGATATCAGATGCAGCACAAGCGAACAGCAGTAAACATGCCACGTCTTGCGGAAAAAATCGGACAATATTCGTTGAGATTGCATGTAAATGAATTTCACTTCCCGTTTTCGGTTTTCAGCCGCGCAACCCCGAAGTTTCAAGCTGCGGAAACTGCATCTCGTAAAGCTGGCTGTAGCGGCCTCCGCGTTGCAGCAACTCTCTGTGCGTGCCGCTTTCCACGATCCGGCCGCGTTCCAGCACATGGATGCAGTCGGCCTGCTGAACCGTCGACAGCCGATGTGCGATAACCAGGCAGGTACGATTTTGCAGCAATCGCGCAAGCGCCTCCTGAATCCGATGTTCCGCCTCGGTATCGAGCGAAGCCGTCGCTTCGTCGAGGATTATGATCCGCGGATTTTTCAAAATGGCCCTGGCGATCGAAATCCGCTGTTTTTGGCCGCCTGACAGCTTGACGCCGCGTTCGCCAATCTGCGTATCGTAGCCAAGCGGAAATGATTCGATAAACGATGCCGCGTTAGCCGCCTCCGCCGCCGCCCGCACTTCCCCGTCTGTCGCATCGGGACGACCATACCGGATATTGTCCATGATCGTTCCGTTGAACAGGAAAATATCCTGGGATACGATGCCGATTTGTCCCCGCAGCGAAGCAAACGTCACCTCTTGCAACGGATAGCCGTCAATCGTGATGACGCCATCCTGCGGGTCATAGAACCGGACGATCAGATGCGCGATCGTCGTCTTGCCTGAGCCCGATGAGCCGACCAGCGCCGTGATTTTGCCGGCTTCCAGTTCCAGGTTGAACGCCTCCAGCACGTTTTCGCCATCCTTGTAGCAGAACGTTACGTTCCGGAATACGATGTGCCCTTTCACCGGCGGCAATTCGATGGCATCCGGCCGTTCCGCAATTTCGGCCCGCGTGTTCAAAATCTCCATGATGCGCTCATGGGCGGCTGCCGATTGCTGGATCGTATTGATGATCCGGCTGAAATGGCGAACCGGATTTTGCAGCAGACGCAAATAGGCCGTGAACGCGACAAGGGTGCCGATCGACATCTCGTCCCGCATCGCCAGCCAGGCGCCAAACACGAGTACGATCGCAAGTCCAAGGAAATTCAGCAAATCGATGATCGGTTCATAGGCAGCCCGAAGCCGGACCACCTGCACATTGGCGTCCATGTTTTGCCGCGACCGTTCGGAGAACCGTTGCGCCTCGCGGTCTTCCATCGTGAAAGATTTGATCAGCCGGATGCCGGTCAACGCATTTTGCAGATGGTCGCTGACATCGGCCACCGTCTCCTGTACCTTGCGAAACGAAGCGCGCATCCGTTTGCCGAACCATCGGGTCGTCAGCAACATGAGCGGAAACGTCAGCAGCAACAGCACCGTCAGGCGCCAATCAATCCAGAGCATGTAGAGCGCGATCACCGCAAACGTAAAGAAATCGGTAAAAAGCTGCATCATGCTGGAAGAAATCATCTGCTGCAAGATGCTGACATCGTTCGTCACGCGCGACATCAGATCCCCGGTGCGGTTGCGGTCGAAAAAGGCCACGTCCAGGCTCTGCAGATGGCGGTACAGTTCATTGCGCAATTTGTACAACACTTTCTGCCCGATCGCAGCCATCAGCCAGGTGCTGACATACTTCAGCAATCCGAGCGCTACAGCAGCACCGAGCACCCCTGCCGCAATATATCCAAGCTGGCTGAACCGCCGCGCCGGAATGACCGAGTCAATCGTGTACTTTGTCAGCTGGGGTATAATAAATTCCAGCAATGACACCGTGATGACACAAGCCAGCGCAATGACAAACGACAGCCATTCTTTCCTTGCATGATCATAAATGCGTCTGAACATCGACAGCAGGCTGGCCGGCTTCACTTTCTCGCCGGTGCCGAACCTGCCCATGCCCAGACCCCGGCCTGCACGGTAATCGCCGGATTTCGGGTAGCAGTCGCTCATGCGTCGTCACCAGGTTTCGTTCCGCCGGACTGCCCGCTTATCCCGTCTTCCGGCGCAGCCGCTGCCGGCTGTTCCACAAGCTTGAGCAGCGCCTCCCGCAATTCGGACAGCAATTGCCGGAATTGCATGGCCTTTTCCTCGTTCGACAGCGCGGCCCGCTCCGCCGCCTTGAGCAGGTGCAGCAACTCCTTGCCTCTGGGCGTCAGCCTCCGGTTTCGGCGGAAATGGGAGAGATGCCCCCCGTCATGATGCAGATCCAACGGTACCGGCTGCTCGCTTAAGACGAGTGGCTCTCCCGCTTCCCAGCCCGGCACGGCAAACTCGCTTGTTTCCGGGCGCTCCCTCTCCTCGTTCAAATAGGCGCGGCCTTCTTCCGTGATGCGGAAAATGCGTTTGCCGTCTTGTTTGTAGACGTCGACATACCCCTGGTCCCGCAACATTTGCAGCGTCGGATAGATGGAGCCGGGGCTTGGTTTGTACGTGCCTCCCGAATGTTCCTCCAGCGTCTTCATCATCTGGTAGCCGTGCATATCTTCTTCCGTCAGCAATTCGAGCAACGCATATTTGACGCTGCCCCTGCTGAAATAGCGCTTGCCCGAACCGCCGGGTTCCCGTTCGTTGCCATGATGCAAAAACAGACGTTCTTCCGGTTGCCATCCTTTGGTCATGTTTTCCTGCCCCTTTATAACGATATATCGTATTGCATTTATTCTATGCGATATATCGTTATTACGCAACAGGCGACTTCATGCAAAATGCGCTTGTGTCTTGGGGAACACAAGCGCGCACCGCTTGATGCAACTGCATTCCTTCGGGTTTGCCGCTCTAGCTGCTCCTAACGCTCTTTCAGATGACGCCGCTTTTCAGTTTGTGCGTCTCCCGGGCTGCCGCCCATACGGCCCTGTGCTGGTTCTCCGGACGTGCCAGTCCCAGATTTTCCCGGAGCGTCCTGCCTGCGTATGCCGTGCGGAAGAGGCCGCGGTTCTGCAATTCCGGTATGACCTTGTCGACAAACGTTTCCAGTCCTTTGAAATAAACATGAGGCAAAATGTTGAAGCCGTCCGCGCCGTTCTCGCAAATCCATTTCTCGATGAAATCCGCCGTTTGCAAGACCGACCCCGTAAAGGAAACGTGTCCGTGGGCGGCTGCGCTACGGGCAAGGAACTGGCGGATCGTCATCTTGTCGCGAATCGCCGCATCCACGACCGCCTCATGCCGGCTCGTAATGCCCGTCGTAATCGAGCCGTACGGCTTCGATTTTTCGACCGGCACCGGGTCGTCGAGGTCGTATTCGGTCAAATCGACGGTGAAATAGTTCGACAACCGTTTCAGCGTCTGTTCCGGATTGAGCAGCGCGTTAAATTCTTCCTCGATGTCCCGCGCTTCCGCTTCGGTATCCGCCACGATCGGGCACAGCCCCGGCATGATGAGCAATTGGTCCGGCGTGCGTCCATATTTGGCGAGGCGCCCTTTCACATCGGCATAGAACGCCTGTGCCGCACCCAGCGTCTGCTGTGCGGTGAAAATCACTTCGGCCGTCTTGGCCGCCAGTTCTTTCCCGGGTTCGGAAGAACCCGCCTGCACGAGCACCGGATAACCTTGCGGCGGCCGCGGAATGTTGAGCGGTCCCCTGACTTTGTGGTATTTGCCCCGGAATGCGATTTCGTAGATTTTGTCCCGGTCGATGGCAACGCCGCTCTCCCGGTCATAGATGAGCGCATCCTCTTCCCAGCTGTCCCACAGCTGCTTGGTCACTTCCACAAATTCGTCGCCGATCTCGTAGCGCTTGGACACTTCCGGATGTTCGGACCTGCTGAAGTTGTCGGCATCCGCCTGGGAATGTCCCGTCACGATATTCCATCCCGCCCTGTCCTTGCTGATGTGATCGAGCGAAGCGAACTTGCGCGCCACATGATACGGATCGTTGTACGTCGTGCCGACGGTGGCGATCAACCCGATATTTTTGGTCAAGGCAGCCAGTGCAGACAACAGCGTGAACGGTTCCAGCCGTCTGCCGAGTCCGGAATAGTTGTCCGCCATGAACAGCGCATCGAGCAGTCCGCGCTCCGCGATTTTCGCGATTTCATGATAGTACTCGAGGTCCAGATCCGCTTTGGGATTGGCGTCCGGATGTTTCCACGCTGCCGCATGGTGACCGGAACCTCTCATGAACACATTGAAATGTGCCTGCTTGCGTGCATTCGGATTTGACATAGGAATTCCTCCTGTTCATTTATTTGTGAATAGGCATAATGGCAAATGGTTGACCTCTTATTGCGCCGCCATTTCCGCTTTCTGTTGCGCCAGCCTGATCTGAAGGCGTTCCTGCCATTTGCGGCGAAAGACCGGGAGCAGTGCCTTGCCGGAGATCGTCGCTTCTTCCAGATTCGGGTAGCCGGACAAAATAAACGAAGTCACCCCGATGTCCACGTATTCCAACAGCCGATCCGCGACCTGCTCGGGCGTGCCGACAAACGCCATCGCGCCGCCTCCCCTGACTTGCGCCAGACCTGCCCAGAAATTCGGTCCGATCACATAATCGTTTTTGGCCGCCAGCTCTCTCAGCCTGATCTGCCGCTGCTGTCCCTCGGATGCATAGAAACGCTGGCCCTCCAAATTCTGCTTGAGCGAAGGATCGATCCGGCTGATGATGCGCCGTGCAGCGGCCCACGCTTCCTCCTCGGTATCCCGAATGACCACCTGTGCGCGCAGGCCATAGCGGATAAACCGGTCCACGCCTTCCCGCTCCAGGAGCTGTCGCCGGTAATGTTCCACCTGGTCAATCTGCTCCTTGATCCAGTCCACGGGCTCGGCCCACATCAGAAACACGTCGGCGATTTCCGCTGCCGTCCGCTTCGCGGCATCTGAGCTGCCGCCAAAATAGAACGGCGGATGCGGTCTTTGCACCGGAGGCGGATAGCTGATCCCGCCTTCCAGCCGGTAGTACTTGCCTTCATGGTAGAGCGGTTCGATGTAATCGAATGGCTCATGCGCCGCAAGCAGCCGGTTTTTCGGTTCCGCAGTCGAGCGTATCCACAGTTGCTTCACCAGTTTGATGTATTCCAGCGTCCGTTCGTATCGGGCCTCCTTGTCGAATGCCAGCTCGTCGCCCATCGATCTCATGTCATTGGGCGAACTGCCCGTCACCACATTGATCAAAGCCCGGCCGCCGGTCACTTCATCCAGCGTCGCTCCCATCCTCGCCGCAAGCGCCGGTGCGATCAATCCCGGCCGCATCGCAACAAGCGGCTTGAATGTTTTCGTATGCGCCGCAAGCGTCGCACCAACGATCCAGGCATCCGAGCAGTTGCCGCCCGTCGGAATGAGCGCGAACGTGTAACCCGCTTCCTCCACCGCCTGCGCAACCTTGATGTTGTACGCGATGTCGACGACCCGATCCGACCGGACACCGATATAGGGACCGTCCCCCCTGGTCGGCATGTACCAGCCAAATTCCGGTTCAATCAGCGATCTGTCCGTCATGTCACGCACTCCTTTCTTCTATTTCAGCGCAAATCCGCGATCATGCACGAAACCGTACATATGGTTGCGGTGACGTTCACCGTCGAAGCGCCTGAGCATCTCCCGCGACCAGGTCGTTTCAACCTCGCCACCTTTGCCTCCCCCCTTGCGCGTCGCATAATAGTGCCGCATCGTCTCGTCATACGCCTTGATGTCATCCACGAGATGATCTTCACGGTAAGTTTCCTGGTGATATACAGCCGATAGCGGCAACCGCGGCCGCAGATCCGGTTCCTGGTCCGGCACGCCGACGCAAAGCCCGAACACCGGGTACACATAGCGGGGAAGCTTGAGCAATTCGGTTGCTCTCTGCGGATTGTTGCGGATTCCGCCGATGTATACAGTGCCGTATCCCAGCGATTCTGCCGCAATCACCGCATTTTGGGCCGCAAGCGTCGCGTCGATCGTCGCCAGCAGAAACAGTTCGGTATTCTGGTGCAGTTCCTTATCTTCATGGAGCCGGATCGCAAAGCGTATTTTGTTCAGATCGGCACACCAGACGAGAAATACCGGGCATTCCTCGATGTGGCGCTGGTTGCCTGCAAGTTCCGCAAACTGGCGCCGCGACTGCGGATTGCGGACGGCAACAACGCTGTAGGCCTGAATGTTGGATGAAGTCGGAGCTGCCTGTGCCGCGCGGATGATTTCCTCAAGATGCGCTTCAGGAACATCGATGTCCTTGTACTTGCGAATCGAACGGTGATTCCGCAGCAATTCGATCGTCGCGTTCAACGTGATCGTCCTCCTCGTGAATCTTTTTATTGTAATTCTTAGTAAACCGATTATAATACTTGTAAATAACTTTAATTTCTATTTCAGGAGGTTTTTATGAAAAAAAGATCTTGTCATCGTCGGCGCCGGTCCTTACGGCATATCCCTTGCCGCGCACGCCCGCGCTGCCTCCCTGTCCTATGTGCTGCTTGGCAAGCCGATGCATTTCTGGCGCAATCAAATGCCCCAGAACATGTTCATCCGCACCAACCCGCTCTACATCAGCCTCTCCGATCCCGAAGACCGCTGGACGATACACCGATACAGCGCCGAAACCGGCACTGCGCTGGCATCTCCTTTTCCCCGCCCCGCATTTGTCGATTATGCCTTCTGGTTTGCCCGCCACAACGGGGTTGAATTTACACCCGAACTGGCAATTGGCATCGATCGGTCCGAAGACGGCTTTGCGGTCACGACGGAATCGGGCCAATCCATCCAGGCTGCCCATGTCATCATTGCTACCGGGTTGCAGCACTTTGCGCACATTCCCGCAGAATTGCAATCATTGCCTTCTTCCCTGTTGACCCATACATATGGACAGACATCTTTCGAGCGCTTCCGGGGGCAAACCGTTGCCGTCATCGGCAGCGGCCAAAGCGCCTGGGAAGCGGCGGCCCTGCTGCATCAGGCGGGCTGTGACACCGAGCTGCTGTTTCGCCGCGAGGCGGTCCATTATGCAAGTGAGGACAACACGGCGTCCGGCCAGCGTCTGATCGAAACGGCCGAGCAATTTTACCGTTGGCCGCTGGAACAGAAACTGGAACGGTGGAATACGCCCAGACGAGGCAGCGTAGCACCGTTTTTGAAACCGTACGTGGAAGGCAAGGTTCGCACGACCGGCGGAGTGTCCATCGTCAAAGCCGAAGCCACCGCAGACGGCAAAGTGCATCTGGACTTGTCAAACGGCGATTCCCGTACGGTCGATCATGTGGTCAGCGCGACGGGGTATCACATTGATCTCGACCTGTTGCCGTTCATTTCCGCTGCGCTGAAAGAAGCTATCGTCCGGGAGCCTGAACCGTTCAACAGATTTCCGCTGCTGAGCGAACATTTCGAAAGCAGTGTGCCCGGCCTGTATTTCACCAGCGCGCTGGCCAGCCATACACACGGTCCCGCGTTCGGTTTCATAGCGGGCCTCCGTCAAGCCTGCCGCTCCATCGTTCCCCGCATTGCGGAATCGAAAGCGGGTATTAAGGGATAAGACGCTTCGGCGTCTTATCCCTTTCAATTTCTGCGTACAAACCCGCCAGGCAACACAGGCGGCAATCCGCCGCATCATTGCACGCCAAGCGTTGTCCGCAGCGTCTCCACGTCTTTGTTGATCGCTTCTGTCGTATTGCGGATGGCCGTATTGACGTCCCAACCCTTGAGCGCCATGCCCTCAACCGCTTCCGTCAATCTAGGAGTAATTTCCAGTTCATAGGGGTGGATGTAGTGTTCCTGCAACGGTTCGCCGATGAACACGTTTTGCACTTTTTTGCCTTGCAGCACCGGCAGATCGAGACCATATTCCTTTTCCAGTTCGGGATTGATGATCGCCGGAATCCGGCCATTGCGCGCCAGGATGCGCTGTCCTTCGTCGGACAGGATTTCGGCGATGACCTGGAAGGCCTCGTCCTTGTGCTTGCTTTGGCTGTTGATCGACAACGTGTGGACCTGCGCTTCCCGCGTTTTGCCCAATTGATCCGGGAAATTGGGCGCCGGCGCGAAATCCCAGTTGAATTCGACGCCCTGCTGGCGCAGTTCTTCCAGCGGCCCGACCATATTCGCCAGCCAGGTCACGCGCATCGCAATCACCTGGTCCTTCATGAATTGGTCGCGGCCCCAGTTCCAGAATCCATCCGGCGTCACATATCCCGGTATATCCAGGATTCTTTTTTGCAGTTCAAATGTCCGCAGCCAATCCGGCGTATCCAATGCAGCATTGCCCGTCTCGCGATCCAGGTAGCGCAAACCCAGCCCTTTGGCCAGACCGGTCAGGTTGTCTACCGAAAGTCCGATGTAGTGGGTTCCGTTATCGGTACGCGTCAGCTTGGCGGCAATCTCCAGCGTTTCGTCCCAGGTCAGCTGCCGATCCGGCGGGTACTCCACGCCGAATTTGTCAAAGATGTCCTTGTTGTAATAGAGAATGTGCTGATTGGCATTGAAGGGGAGGGCAATTAGCGCATCACCCTTGCCTGCGGTAATTTCCTTGATGTAATCGAGCAGTATCGGTTTGATCCGGCCCAAGTCGAATTGATGGCGCTCGATCAGTTCCCGCAAGTCTTCGTAAACGCCTGTTCGAATCACACGCTGGTGGGACGAGGAAGACGAATAGATAATGTCCGGCACATGCGTGGACAGCACTTCCTCCAGTGTTGTGTTGGCAGCGGGCGTAATCCTTTCAATCGTCACATTCGGATACTTTTTCTTGATCGGATCGGCAATCAGCGTATAAAATTCCACATCCGGAAATGTGCCGCTCGTATTGTAGAACGTCAGCGTCAACGGCTCATCCCCGAGCTTTTTGAAATTGGCCTTGCCAGAGGACGACTGCAATTGCGATGCATCGGACTGATCCGGACCGGACGCTTCCGTACCGGTGCCCTTGCCGCTTGTGCAAGCCGTCAATACCGAGAAGATCAGCAATACTGCCATGCCCCATGCCATCCATTTTTTCATTTGTCCAATCACCTCTTGTTTTTCTGGATCCATCAAGTTGGTTTTGCTTGTTTTCTCAAATCGTTTCTGTCTGGTGCTGCCGCCTTTCTCCCCCTTTGGCTACGGAAAAACAAAAAAACGGAGCCGCCTGAAGGCAGTCTCCGGTGATCCGGTCGAACCCTTATGTAGCTCTAATTTTGATTTTCCCTAGTTGAATACTGGTGTTTCACAAATTATCACCGTTTTTTTTGTTTGTCAACTTCTTTTTTTGAAATACGATATATCGCCAACTTGGATTCTCATGGTTGACTTGCGGGGAAAATGGAAATATACTGGGCTTATAAATCATACTATTCAGGTTTGATTAGTTTACATACGTGTCAATGACGAACCGGACAACCGGAGTTTGCACACGCAGCAGCTCCGCCGTTGTCCGGTTCTGTTATCAATGCCAAATGGGAGGTTCCGCCATGAGCAATCAAAAACGGAAAGCGCACTTCAACGTCTTCTTTCGGGAGGTTGGCCACCATCGCAACGCATGGCGTCTGCCGGAGACGACGCCTGAACGTGAATTCGATTACGCATTTTATGTCAATCTGGCACGCATTGCGGAACGGGGACTGCTCGATTGTGTGTTTATGGCGGATGGATATGTGGGTACGTTCAGAAGACTGGAGCCGTTCACTTTGCTGTCGGCCATCGCCGTGTTGACCGAACGGATCGGACTGATCGCCACGGCAGGAACCACCTACAATGAACCTTTTCATATCGCGCGAAAAAATGGCTTCGCTGGACTATATCAGCAGGGGACGCGCGGCCTGGAACGTCGTTACGGGCCATACGGCGGAAACTGCTCTCAATTTCGGCCGACCGCAGCATCCGGCCCATCATGAGCGTTACGCCATGGCCGAAGAATTTGTCGATGTGGTGAAGCTGCTATGGGACAGTTGGGAAGAATCCGGTTTGCTGTGGGACAAAAAAAGCGGTGTCAAGTTCGATCCGGCCAAATTGCATCCGATCCGGTTCAAGGGAAAAGTTTACTCGGTGGAAGGCCATCTGAGCATTCCCCGTCCGCCGCAGGGACATCCGGTCATCGTGCAGGCGGGCTCCTCGGAAAGCGGCAAGGAACTGGCCGCCCGCACCGCCGAAGTGATTTTTACCATCCAGGCGTCCATGCAGTCGTCACAACGGTTTTACCAGGATGTCAAAAACCGCATGCGCAAATACGGCCGGTCGCCCGACCAGTTGCTGGTGATGCCCGGACTCAATACCATCCTTGGCGAAACAGCAGCCGAAGCGCAAGATCTGGAAGACCGGCTGAACGAACTGAACGATACCGATGCCATGATCGCCAACATATACGAGCGGTTTGGCATTGATTTGTCCGGTTATCCGCTGGATGCGCCGCTTCCTTCCTTCGAACATGCCAAATCAGTCGATACGGCCGATGGCAAGGGACACCACCAGGTCGTGCTGGATATCGCCCAGGGGCAAAACCTGACCATCCGCCAATTGATCAACCGGCTGTCCGGCGCCAGCGGCCATATGAATTTCACGGGTACCCCGCTCCAATTGGCAGACCTGATCGAGTCCTGGATTACCAATCATGCATGCGACGGCTTCAACCTGATGTGTTCCCTGTTGCCGGACGGTCTGGAACTGTTTGTCGACAAAGTCGTCCCCGAACTGCAAAATCGCGGCCTGTTCCGCACCGCTTATGAAGGAACGACGCTCAGGGAAAATCTGGGTCTGGAAAAACCTGCAAATGTATTTGCCGATAAAAACAAGGTACGGACCTGACGCGTTCTCCTTCCCTTTTTCGTCTGTATCGGTATGGTCGCCGGAATTGCGTATAGCCGATGGGGGTCTGCGCCCTGTTTGACCTGGCAGGAAACTGCCTCTTTGGGCCTGTTCCGGTTTGGCGAATTCGAGCGCAGGCCGCGTGCACTGTATGGAATGCCATGAAAACAAAAAACTCTTCCCCGGGGGAAGAGTTTGTTTTCATTTGGTGCGGTCGAGAGGACTCGAACCTCCACGGTATTGCTACCACTGGAACCTGAATCCAGCGCGTCTGCCAATTCCGCCACGACCGCAAATTGCTGCTTGAAGCGTCAGCAAGAACCATACTACCACGCGCAGTTGCTCCTGTCAAATCCATTCCCGATTTTCAACAGCAATAATTTTCACTGGCAAGTGCTTTCAAATGGATAGACAAATTTGGTGTATGATATTGAAAATGCAACCAAGAAGGAGAAGGAACATGCAGCAGACAAAGCAGGGAGCATATTTTACGGGAGAATACCGGAACCTTTTCCGGGAATTGGGGTACAGCGACGGGCAAATCCGGGAAAAACTCGTCCAAACATGGAACGACCTGTTTTGGGGAGCGGATGATGTCCGTATTTACTATCCATTGGATGAAGACAAATCCTATATTCTCGATACCGGGAACCTGGATGTGCGTACGGAAGGCATGTCGTACGGGATGATGATGGCTGTGCAGATGGACCAGCAGGAAGTGTTCGACAGGCTATGGAACTTTGCGGTTACGTTCATGCAGCATCAGGAAGGACCTTTCAAGCATTATTTCTCCTGGCATTGCAAACCGGACGGTACGCGCCTGTCTCCTGGCCCCGCACCTGACGGGGAAGTATTTTTTGCCATGGCACTGATATTTGCCTCCCATCGGTGGGGCGATGGTCCTGCACCGTACAATTACGGCGAACAAGCAAAACAAATTTTGCGCGCATGCCTGCATCAGGGAGAAGCAGGCGAAGGCGATCCGATGTGGAATTTGACGAACAAGCTGATCAAATTTGTTCCCGACTCGCCGTTCAGCGATCCGTCCTATCACCTCCCTCATTTTTTCGAGTTGTTTGCGCTTTTCGCCGACGAACAGGACCGCGCTTTCTGGAAAGAAGCAGCGGCAGCCAGCCGCGCCTATTTGCACAAAGCATGTCATCCCGTAACCGGCCTGGCACCGGAATATGCCCATTTCGACGGAACGCCGGTCGAACCTCTGCCCAACGGAGATTTCGGCCATTTTTACAGCGATTCTTACCGGGTCGCCGCCAACATCGCGCTTGATTGGGAATGGTTTCGTGCCGATCCATGGCAGGTGGAACAATCCAACCGGATACAGCGGTTTTTCCGCCATATTCCGGTTACGGACTACCGCCGCTATACCATAGACGGCCAACCTTTCGCCGAACCGGCGCTGCATCCCGTTGGTTTGCTCGCCACCCTCGCGATGGCTTCCCTCTCTGCCAACGGAGATGCCGCCGAACATTTCGTCCACCAGTTCTGGAACACGCCATTGCGAACCGGCAACCGCCGCTATTACGACAACTGCCTGTATTTCTTTAGTTTGCTGGCTTTGAGCGGAAATTACCGGATCTATATCCAGTAGCGGCGTAGCTTCTGGAACTTATGAGTCGTTGAATGCGGATTCTGATACTATGGGTCGTTGTATGGGTTTAGTGGAATCTACGTCTTTTGGAGGGCATTCGGGAAGGAAGCCATTTGTTTTTTGCGCAGCAATTGGGGAAGCCATGTGACGTTGCATGGAAATGATTGATTCGAAGTCTTGCAGAGGTGATCGAGGGGAGATCTGCGGCCCTTCCCGGTACGCCGCCTCGCCTCTCGCGCCTCTGCAGCAACATTTTTTGCTCCTACACACACTGTACCGCCTCTCGCGCCTCTGCAACAACAATTTTTGCTCCTACAGCACGCTATCCCGCATCTCGCGCCACTGTAGCAACAATTTTTGCTCCTACAGCACGCTGTCCTCGCGCCTTGTAACTCTATGCGACTGACACTAAATTAAAGCATCCCTGAAGATGCGAGCAATTGAGTAAAAATTCTTCCCAACTTCCTAGCAGAAATCCACGCATCTCTGTGGGATGCAACATCTTCCTGGTGCTGCCGGTCGGCCTGGCATCAGCTATTTCAATCCACGCATCCCTGCGGGATGCGACTCCACTCATCGATCCCTGCAAACCCCCAGCATTCATATTTCAATCCACGCATCCCTGCGGGATGCGACGAATCGCACCAGAACGAATTGACAGCTTTGCGAGAATTTCAATCCACGCATCCCTGCGGGATGCGACAGGAAAAGCGGGCTTACGACCTGTACGTCATCATGACATTTCAATCCACGCATCCCTGCGGGATGCGACAGCGTGCCGTTTTCGGAGCCGACGGATGAGGCACAATTTCAATCCACGCATCCCTGCGGGATGCGACTGATGGACAAGCTGCTGGCGGCTCAGGAAAATGACGTATTTCAATCCACGCATCCCTGCGGGATGCGACAGCGTGCCGTTTTCGGAGCCGACGGATGAGGCACAATTTCAATCCACGCATCCCTGCGGGATGCGACCGACAATTACCTGTGCCAGGAGTGCAGGCGGTACGATTTCAATCCACGCATCCCTGCGGGATGCGACGCTGGAAGGGGGAGAAGGGGAGTGAACTTTTCATGGATTTCAATCCACGCATCCCTGCGGGATGCGACGGGTTCCGTTCGTGTGCTTCAAGTACAATGACGAGATTTCAATCCACGCATCCCTGCGGGATGCGACGCTGGAAGGGGGAGAAGGGGAGTGAACTTTTCATGGATTTCAATCCACGCATCCCTGCGGGATGCGACTAGTTTGTATGCCATTTTGTCGCACAAACTTTTCTATTTCAATCCACGCATCCCTGCGGGATGCGACGGCATTCATCAAAGCGTTCTCCAAGGACTGATATTATTTCAATCCACGCATCCCTGCGGGATGCGACGAGCTTGAAAAAGAAAACCGGAAGCTGCGGCAGATTTCAATCCACGCATCCCTGCGGGATGCGACGCGCGGCGGGCGGCGGAAAGTCACGGCTTTTATTATATTTCAATCCACGCATCCCTGCGGGATGCGACCGTGAACGCCATTACGAGGGACGACATCAAAGCCTTATTTCAATCCACGCATCCCTGCGGGATGCGACCTCAGGAGGAAGAAGAATTGGTCGAATACTTCGAGATTTCAATCCACGCATCCCTGCGGGATGCGACTTCACGTCAACAAATCTATCTTCGGTCATTCCAAGTGCTATTTCAATCCACGCATCCCTGCGGGATGCGACGTGATGCCAAGCCCTGCCGTCTGAATTTGTGCTACATTTCAATCCACGCATCCCTGCGGGATGCGACGTAACAGTCCGCAGTTCGTCGTCCGGTAGCGGTTCCCGATTTCAATCCACGCATCCCTGCGGGATGCGACACAACAGCCCGAACTAGACTTTGTTGCCGGTGTCGTAATTTCAATCCACGCATCCCTGCGGGATGCGACCTGTCTTTGCATATACCGCGCAAATCCCATGCCTTATTTCAATCCACGCATCCCTGCGGGATGCGACTTTTCAAACCGTATGTGGGTGTATTGGCGAAGGTCAATTTCAATCCACGCATCCCTGCGGGATGCGACAGAGATGGTACAGCAGCTGGCCGCCGCCCAGGAATTTCAATCCACGCATCCCTGCGGGATGCGACACGCCCTCAGTTCCCCGTCTGCGGCTCCGTCTTGGCATTTCAATCCACGCATCCCTGCGGGATGCGACGCGGCACCCACATCGACATCGTCGAGTCGAAGACATTTCAATCCACGCATCCCTGCGGGATGCGACGGCGCTTTTTGGCCCATATCCGGTCATATTCACCTAATAAGGGCCAAAAATTGAGCGCATTTTTCTGAAAATTAATATGGCACATTTAATTGAAAATCTCAATTCGTATGTCATTATTCATGGATTTTTGGTGCGAAACCCCCGGGGTTTTTATGGGAGCTTCACATTCGCACCACCAACCTCATCATTTCTTGTTCACTAAACCCGATTTCTGCAAATTCTGGCGATCCTGTTACAAAATCAGCGGACCTTCCAGATCCAACGTTACTTTCGTTCCGATATGTTCCACTTTTGTTTTGTAACGATTGCCCAGTTGATAAAACCGCAAACTGTCTTCTTCCGGATTGATAATATCCAGTAGTCTCAAACGCAAAGCGGCAAACTGGGCGGCATCGACAATACATTCGAAGACCGAGTTTTGAACACGCTGACCGTAACTCTCGCATGCCTTGGACACAAGCCGCAGTCTTCTTTGGCCGTCGATGCTTGTGGTGTTCACATCATACGTTACCAGCACCAGCAAGCCGAATCACCTACTTCCATAGAAAAGGCGGATATTCATCCAGATCCCCGCGCAAAAAACGGGAGAGCAGCAACGCCTGCACGTGCGGAACCAGTCCCCATGCAATGGTCTCCCCCAGGTATGGATGAACCAGTTTCTCCTGTTTCCTTTCATGCCACGCGGTCAGAAACGTTTTTCTCGTCTCATCTTTCATCAGAACAGCGCCGTTTTCCTTCTTCAGAAAACCGTCCGCATCAACCAGACGTTTATTGATGAGCGTCAATACAAAACGGTCAGCCGCAATGCCGCGCAACTCTTCCATCAAATCCAGCGCCAGTGAAACGCGTCCCGGACGATCCCGATGCAAAAAGCCGACATAAGCGTCCAATCCGACACCTTCAAGAGCAGACGCCGTATCGTTCGCCAGCAATGTGTAGGCCAAAGAAAGCATCGCATTGACGTTGTCCATCGGCGGCCTGCGTGAACGGGCATGAAAGAAAAAATGCTCCTTCTGCTGAAGAATCATTTGATCAAATAGCATGTTGTAGTAGAGTGCCGCCTGTCCTTCCAGTCCGCGCAGACGCTCCAGATCTTCACATTCCCTGACTTCAGCCATCAGACCGGACAAGCGCATAGAGACATCCTTAAACCTGTCCGTATCGATCCGGAGCGGATAGTCTCTTGTCATCCGCTCCAGCATCCATTTCTGGTTAAAAATTTTACCGATGATGAAATTGCGGGCAATTCGCGCAGAAGCGGTCCTATCCTCCGACAACAAATATTGCTTTTTGCGCAACAGCACGTTTCCTTTGCTTTCACCGATCACTCTTGCCACGAATCGCCCGCTTCTGGACAGAAACACCATCGAAATATTCCGCTCGGCACAATATCCCATCAGTGCAGGGCTGGCGCCGGTGTATCCGAAAGTTACGACAGCCTCCAGATTATGCAGCGGAATGCGATGCAGGCGCTCCTGCTCCTTCATCATCACGATATTGTCGCCATCCAGCGCCAAATACACATCCGGTTGCGTTACGAACAACGTGCCGAGCAGCTTCTTCATTCCCTGATTTTCCCTTCAATATAACTTCGCACGGTTCGCTTGTTCATCAGATCCGGCAAACAGACATGCTGCAGGGAACAGTTCTTGCAAAATGGCCCCGTCTTGACTTTGGGCGTATGCCTGCGAGCGTAATAATCATGCATTTCCGCAACAAGATGCCGCACTTGCTGTTTCACTTCCGACGTTAGCGGCACTTCCACCCGGTGTTTGATTTCATTGTAAAACAAAAACCCGGCCTCCACTTTGCAAAGCAGCATTTCCTCCAGACAAATCGCCTGGGCGGCGAGCTGGACCACGTCTTCATCGCCTTTTTTGGGCTTGCCGCGCTTGTACTCGACCGGATATGCGAGATATTTGCCCTCTGCGCCGCTGATCGGCACTCCATGATCGTCCCGGATAAACTCCACAACATCACAGACGCCGGTGATGCCCAGCGTTTCGGACTTGACAGGCATGGCGCGGACAATTAGCCTGTCACCGCGTTTCTCTCTGGCAAACGGCTGATCCGCATGACGATGCAAATAGTCGCCCTCAATCGTCCGGACGTTATCCGCCCATTGCTGTTCAATGTGGATAAGTGCCCACTGCCGTTTACAAAATTGGAAATGCTGGATGCCGGAAAGCATCAATTTGTCGTCCTCACTGATCATATGCCGCTGATGATCTCAACTTCCAGCCCATCCAGGCGGTTTACGGTAAATTCGTAATCTTCAAATGTGCGCGGCTCTTCCGTCTTTCTCTTCCATACGAGCGATTGATGTACTTTGGCGGACGAGTATTGTCCCAATTTGCTGTTATGCGCCCACCAGTAAACCGTATTCACTTCCATGCTGCCTTCCGGACGGGCCGAGGACGCATCATTTTCAAACAGTGTCCGCAACGCTTCCTTGATTTTCGCCGCATCCTCATGTGTAAACCCTGTTTTCTCCGCCAGCTGGGTATTGATGCTGCCATAGAAAACATATACACCCGATTCCACCCGATGCTTCATGCCCATCGTATCGGAACCTCTTTTCTCCCCTGGCTCGCTGTTGACGCTCTTGGTAATCTGGAGGCTCGCAATATCAATCGGCTCGAGACTGGTTGCCGGATGTATCGACACCGGTCCCCGGACGCCCACCGAAACGCCGGATGAACCTTTTTCCGGTTTGAAAGCAAACACCTGTCCGAAGCTGCGCACATCAATCCATTGCTGGCATGCGACTCTGGCGAACTCGTCGTTGTTTACCGTTTTGGATTTCAGCAATTTTTCCAGTTCCGGATTGCCTTCGGCCCTTTCGCGCAAGCTGCCGAAACCGTCCGTTCTCCGGTCGTTCGACTGCACGAAAATCGCCTCGCCCATATCCTGCAGACGGTTGCGAATTTTGCGTTTGATCGCCACATCGGAAATTTCGCCATGGCCATCGTAGTTTTGTCTCGGACGATTGCCATTCAGCGGATCGCCATTCGGGTTCGCCTTTTTGACGGACAGCACGACTGCAAAATCGATTTTATGATCCAAAATGGTCATAGGGTTCTCTCCTTTATTCTTGCGATTGTTCGCCGGACGGATCGGAATTGTCGTCCGGCTGTGTCTTGTCCTTCTTCTGGTAGAGGTCATGACGCTGACTGTAAAAACCGAGCAAATAAAGTCCTGTCAACGGGGCATTGTTGAAATCCGCCGGGGCAATCATCGATCCGACTTCGTCAATTATGGCAGATAAATAGCGTGCTCTGGTGCCAAGCTTCGCCTGGTAAGGCTGCAAGCTTTCCTGAATCGTCTTCCATGTTCTGGCCGGATGCCGGGAGAACGCGTTCATATACCGGATTGCATTCGTCGCGCGTTGTTCTTCTGGACCGAGCGCATTTCGCTCCAATACATCGGCGATTGCCAGCAACCGTCCGAACAAATAGCTGCGGTCCGTATTTTTCGTGTCCAGTGCCACGTCGAAACCCTCCTTCTCGTTCTTGTTGATGAGCGCACATGCAATGCTGAGCGTTTTTTCCCATTCCCACCGCTCCATCGACACCGGATTGGAAGCACGCTGCATGGCGCAAGAAACGATATCTTTCGGAATGGGCCGCTTGTCCAATATGCAGGGCAATAGACGCTCCATCAATCCTTTGACGACCTTGTCGTCAGCCTTTGATCCGTAAGCTGCATAAGCAATGTCTTTGGTTGCGGGAGCACCAAAAAACGCAATCAGAGCTTGCTGCTCGTTCCTGCGATATTTGTGCAGCCATACACATGTGGTGTGCCAGTGAATCAGCCGCTCAAAATACAGATCGATATCCATGTTGCGGTAATAGAGCACGCCCATGCGGCCTGTCGTTGCCGAATCCAGAATCAAAATATTGACATTGCGTGATCCGTTGCCGGACAATTCGATCAATCTGTTTTTGTAGCCATCCATGGCTTTGGCAAATTCTTGCGCATGTGTCTTTCGGGTCAGAGGAACATCGTCAATGGCATCGTCCCGCAGAAATTGGAAGTCATAATAATCATCATCTGGTGCCGGCATGTCAACCGATTCATTGCCCCAAACGAGAAAAACGCGCCCGTCCACGATTTTGGCCTGCCGGTTGATCAGCCATTTGAGCGCATTGTGCGCTTTCTGCGAAACTTCATAACTGATGCTCGCTGCTTCACGGCTTTCATTGAACCTACCGCGAAAAGTGAAGCCGCTGGTGTCGTTGGCCGAAATCAGTTTCGCTTTATCCGCGGGATTCCGGATTTTGTTGGCGTGACGCTCCGAACTGGGCAATCGTTGACCCGTAACATAACATAGATCGTAATCTTCCAGCCGCTCATTGTAATATCGGATAAAAGATTCATAGACTTCCGGATCGTTCCACACTTTCACCGATGCGCCATCGGGCGAGTATACGGTGAAACGGACAAATGTGCTGAACTGGTCAGTTGGCACAACGGAAAATATTTTGGGTTTTTCCTTATATAGCGCTTCCAATTTTGCGTCCCATCTTTCCGCCAATCGGTTGTTCTCGTCCACGCACAACACGCCTGCCTGCACCAGATCCCGAATCAAATGTCCTTTGCGCAAATAGTTGTAAATGCTTCGTACTTTCGGATGCCCGTGCGCAGAATTGGCCCAGTTGGCCAATTCCTGAATGTAAGTGTCGAAGGGAAGCTCCTTCTTGACTTCGCCCCCGTAATCCGCAAAATCTCCTGCCACATATGCCAATTTATCATGAAGCGGATAAGGCGCGATGACGGTGCCCGACCGGCTGGCCGCACTCTCTGTACAAGGGATGAGCGTGTTCATCTCGTTTTTGTCCTCAATGACGAAAGCACTCAAAAACTCCCCGTCTTCTGTTATAGTAACTTCCACATGCGCATTCTGGGTCGTATGGCTGATCGGAAGCAGCGTAAAGGTTTGTCCATTGCGCTTCGTCTCTATCTTGCCTACAAATTTGTGTTCATTCGCCTGGTAGGTTTCGTACAAATTCAGCAGCCAGCTCATGGCGACCTCCCTTCTTCCAGCTGAGCGAACAAATCATCGGCCGTTTGTACGTTTGATCGGTCAAAATGTTTGGGCAACAGACTCGAGACCGTCCTCACCTGCGTACACGCCTCCGGACGAATAAACGTAATGACCCCGTTTTTCATCACCGGATTCCAGAGTCTGACCTCCAACCGGTTGCGCCCTGTCTCGTCCGGATAATTGATGCCATGAACCATGGTTCCGAGATGGATGTCTCCATAGTTGTCGTAGAAACCTTCTCCTTCATCGAAATCGCAAGGTTCTACGTACGCTTGACATTCCCGGGTACCCAGAAAAATATCCCTTCTCCCGCCTGCCTTCAGTGAACGCTTGAGAATGTTGTGGTGTTTGTGCTCGTTGCGGTCATGCGCCAGATCGGGACGGTGTTCGTTGAATTCAAAATAGGCGCGAACGCGGTATTCCACATCTTTCAGGTACGTGTAATTGGCCAGCGTATTGCCGCCACCGTATTCAATGGGTCGCACGCCCTTGGATTCCATGCGGATTGGATTCATTACGCGTACTTTGTCGATATAGATGATGATTGTGGGTTTCCAGTAGATGCTCTCCACGATTCCCTTTAGCGCCTGATAGGTTGGAACCTGGTATGAGAGCTTCTCGCCGCCCAATTTCGTCAAAGGATTGGTAAATAGCGCATAGCGGCCGTAGACTTTGAATTCAATCGCGTTTCTGATGGAAATCACCTCCTTTGGCTAACCGAAATATAACCCTCCGCCGCTGTCTCCCTGCACATCCAGTCCAAAACGGTCGCTGTAGGCGTAATCTTTCAAGGCCAGCACCTTTCCATCCAACAATTCCACCACCCCGTCACCCAACTGCTTCAGTTCGTGGGAATGCACATTGATGGTATAGCGCTGTGCCCTTCTCAACAGCTTCGACAAATCATCGATTCGCTCCGCGCCGTTCAATTCCGCTATGATTTCACGCCCGTCCCGATACGGAACAATCACGGCTGTCGTCGCGTCATCGATGACTTTGAAATAATCAGCCGCCGTCCGGTGACTATGCGTCAATGCAAGCGGAACCGTCTGATGCATCTCTCTATATTCGTGAAAATACGGATGCTGCTGCCTGTCGGACAACAGCAATGCCGTCATTTTTACTCCATGTTCCCGAATGGTATAGTCGAGATCGGGTTCAAACGCGGTGTAGTATTCCTCAAAATACTTGTCCATCGCCTCTTTTCCCAAAATTTCTCCCCCATACCTGCCGGGATTGCACCTCAAGTCTTCAAAAATATTTTTTGCAATGTGTTTGCCCACTGCAATTTCCTTCAGGCGACCCAAATTTTCTTCCGCATGATCGACGACATATACCTGTCGGACCTGATCCCTGCCATGCCGGTTGCACCTTCCTGCTGCCTGTGCAATCGAATCCAGTCCGGCCAGCGAACGCACAACACAATCAAAGCTGATATCGACTCCGGCTTCAATCAACTGTGTGCTTATGCAAATCACCTGTTGCTCCGACGACAACAGTTGTCTGATTTCCTCCAGAATATGTTGCCTGTGCTCGGCACACATCGAGGTGCTCAGATGATAGACCGGAATGTCCAGGGGCGCCAGACATTCGTACAGTTTTTTGACGACTTCCTTCGTATTCAAGATCACCAATACACTTCGCAATTTTTGAATCCGTTCCGTGACAAACTCGGCCAGCCGCTCTGTCGTCATCGTTCCTTCGTGCAACTTCCCGATGATTTCCACCCTTCTGAAGGCTTCTTCCATTTCCGGCAGATATTTGACCATCTCTGCGTCTTCGGCGATGTTCAGCTTGTGGCGAACATAATGAAGAGCAGGTTGTGTGGCAGTGCATAACACGATGCTGGCGTTCGCCTTGTTCTTCAGAAAGTTAAGCGCACGGTTAAACAAGGAAATGCATGAGATCGGCACCTTCTGCACTTCGTCGAAAATGATGATCGCATTGCTCAAATTGTGCAGTCTGCGGATATCCCTGCTGCTCCGCGTATAAAACGTATTCAAAAACTGGACCAGTGTCGTGAAAATAATCGGGGAATCCCAGTTATCCCGGGCCAGCTTCAGCTTGAGTTTCGTATCCAGCACATCTTCATCCCGGTCATCTTCCAGGTTCGAGTCGTCCGCAACATTCGAATGGTGTTCCAGCAGATGTGCATCGTCTTGAATGATATCCCGAACTTCCTGGGCGTTCTGTTCGATGATGGTCAGGTACGGAACAACGTAAATTATGCGCGTTTTGTCCTTGTCGATTGCATGCCGAAGTGCATACCGCAGACTGGCCAAAGTCTTGCCCCCTCCGGTGGGAATCGACAGGGTGTAAATATCGGAAGGCTGCTGCGCAAACTGCTCACATGCCGCAGACATCTGCTGCCTGAGTTTGCTGATCCGGGGGTTGGCTTTGGAAGTATGCTGCAAATGGAGTAGATGATTCAAGAGTTTATCGTAGTAGCGTTGAAACAATGATTTGCGGTCTGGTTCGCTTTGGATTGGCTCGTCCTCTTCAAACATTCTCGTATTCGTCCGATCCGCGTCGATCAAAGCGCTAAACACATATTTGGTCAGAAACATGAGTTGAGCCGGATTATCCTTCGCCGCCGGGTCTATGTACGCTTCCAATTCACGGACTGCCTCATCCACATAGCGTTGAAAATCCCGTTCATTTATCACCTTCTCAAAAAACAAAGCTTTGGCCTGACTGTAATCTATGGGCTTGTCCCTGACACGGTCCAAATAACCGGATTCAGCTTGCGGACCAAGAAAATCATGGAGGTAGGAATGGTGGGAAATGATCGCGTTGCCTACGATTTCCGCTAACAATTCATGGATTTTTGTAGTGCGCGTTTTTTTGAAGAGATCAAACAACAGTTTGCCTCCGGCTGTTGAGTGATCCACTTCTCCTCTTCTGGGTGCGTCATCACGGTTGGCGGTTGCTTTAAGCAGATAGTCCCTGAACTCGTCTGTAAACTTGCCCAGATCATGCAACATGCCGGCAAGCCCGGCAATATGTTTCACGCCGATCTTGTCGCCATATTGTTCTGCCAGCAATTTGACTTCCAGCAAATGGGCTTCCACTGTCTGGAATACGTGATCGCTTTGCCGAATATGCGCCAGATATTCCGTCATGACATCCTCCTGGCATTCGCTGGGATTTCAAAACGAGGAAATATACCTACTGATATCTGGTTTTATAGGTAAATTGGCATAGATTGAACATGCTATCCGCCGGTGTTTTTTGCAAAACACTTAGTCGTAATTACCTATTCTCCTTCAAGATGAATAATCCTTCTTTATTTTCCAACATTTTTAAACGACGGATTGTAATATGAAGTGCGACAGAAAAAAATAAAGAAGCCCATGGATGGATTCGTGTAAAATGGAAGTCGCCAAACACCCATTCGTACAGGAGGATCCATTCATGAGCTACTCCCATCTTAGC
>Ga0310826_100335_pt1 | contig 56411 bp, 57 predicted proteins | sample WT_ome_FD_201306 | JGI IMG/M metagenome (GOLD analysis project Ga0310826, IMG submission 201306) | Sorghum-adapted microbial communities enriched on wild type (WT) sorghum from Joint BioEnergy Institute, Emeryville, California, United... ... | reverse complement strand
CGAGAAAACCGTCGCCCGCATCATGCAGGAGTTGGGGCTTAAGTCGCGCACCGTCCGAAAATACAAGGCGACGACGAACTCGAGGCACAACCTGCCAGTGCATGACAATGTGCTGAATCAGCAGTTCTCCGGATGTTCAGCATCGTACGGATATGCTCGATCAGCGTTTTCTTCAGGCGCTCAACGGTGCTGTGCCCATGGATCAAGTTTTTTAATTCCTCGTTGTTCAGCAGCACGGCATAGAACTTGTCCGCGATCTCTTCCATGGACGGTTCCAGCAGTTTCGCGAGACTCGCCGCGAATTTCGCGTCGTTTTCGGTTAAGGAAACCATCTTGATTTGCTCCCGGATGTCGCCGGGTTCCGCAACGCCGGCCTCCATCAGGGTCGTGTCCGAACCGATTCCCTTCAGTTCAGGCATCATGTGGGTGCGGTGCGCATCGTTCTTTCCGATAAGGCTTTTCAACGTCTTGAATGGATAAGCCATTTTTGAAAAACCCCCACTTTGCATCAATTTGTGAGGTCAACACCCACAAGAAAAAGCCAGGTTGCTCATGCTGTCTGACCCGGCGCACCTCACCCGAAGAGTGATTATCTTTTCGCCAAATATCCATAAATTAAAATTTATCGCTTATTTTATAGAAGGGGACCAAAATCTATATCAAGTAATTTTGTCAAAAAATTTTTTAAATTTTTGTTTCACAGCTGATTGCCACGGTGCTGGAGATGGGGCCCCGGCGCATCGTTATGTCTGACGGAGAGACGCATCAAGCGATCTTTCAAGCGAAAGGTGATCACCATGCTGGTTTGGATGTTAAGAAAGGTAATGGCGGAAAGAGGAATATGGACAGGAGCAGCTTTGGCACGCCTTTTGAAGGAAAAGGCCGGATATGAATTGTCCGCGCCCTCCATTAGCGCTTTGCTCAACGGGCAGCCGAAGCAAATGAAAGCGGACACCCTGGATGCTTTATGTACGGCTCTGGATTGCACACCCGGTGATTTATGGGTACATATCCCTTCACAAATCAAAGGTGCTTGACGACATCGCGGGGGTGAAAGTGTCCTGTGGCGGAGAAAACCATTCTTCCTTTTGGAGACCCTATTCTGAGAAAGAAAGCAAAACCCGTATTGGAGATCGGCCCCAAAATCATTAAATTGTTGGATGATATGGCCGATACGCTTTACGCAGCCGACGGAAGGGCCGGATTGGCCGCCCCGCAAATCGGCATTCTGAGAAGAGTCATTGTCATGGATTGCGGAGACGGCCTAATTGAGCTCATCAATCCGGAGATATTGGAACTGCGGGGCGAGCAGACCGGTCCGGAAGCGTGCTTGTCTTTTCCGGGATTTTCGGGAATCGTCAAGCGGGCCAAATATGTAAAAATCAAGAGTTTGAACCGGTCGGGCGAATCTTTCGTTCTGGAAGGAGAAGACTACCTGGCGCGATGCATTCAGCATGAAATCGACCATTTGGACGGGATTCTTTTTGTCGACCGTATGGAAGACAACGAACTTTATCACGAAAAAACAAAGCAGAAGATCCGCCGATTGGATGTCATACGTTTAACAAATCAAGGCATTTGATGCGGCTATTCAACGTTAATCAGCTTCTGCGACCGATCCGTCAGCTCGGCGGCCGACTTCGCCACCTTGCCTGCGGCTGCGCCGATGTCGTGAATGTATTTCAAGCTGTCTTCCAGTTCCTTTGCGATCCGTTCGCTGGCTTCCTTCATATCGGCCATCGATTGCCGGATGTCCCGGAAGTTGCCCAGCACGCCTAGCACGCCGCGATGCACGGACTTCATCCTGTCATCGATGGATTGCATGCCGTCCGTCACCTTCGCCACCTGGGCCAGAGAGTTGTGGATTAATCCGGAAATGTCATTGACCGCTTTAACACTGGCTCGTTGGGCCTCTTGACAGATGTTCCAAATAGAACTAACATGGTTACACTAAAGATTTATTTTTTATGCCATTAGTGTAACTGTATTGGTTACACTAATTGGAAAGGAGTGCATGGTTTCTTGAATTACCGTTTGTTCATTCTGGCGCTCGGCACGTTCGCCATCGGAACGGAAGGGTTCATGATCGCCGGCGTTCTGCCGATGCTTGCGCAGGACCTGAGCGTGTCCCTGCCGGCGGCGGGGCAACTGGTGACCGTTTTCTCCCTGGCCTACGCGGCCGGCTCTCCCTTGCTCGCGATGGCCACCGGCCGAGTGGAGCGAAGGACGCTGTTCCTCGGATCGCTGCTGCTGTTCGCCCTTGCCAATTTCTTGTGCGGCACGGCGAGCCATTACGGCGTGCTCCTGTCGGGGCGCGTGCTGGCCGCGATCGGCGCCGCGATGTTCGTACCCGCGGCCTCGACGGCCGCGGCGGGCCTCGTCGCGCCGGAACACCGCGGCAAGGCGCTGGCGGTCGTGATCGGCGGCCAGACGGTCGCACTTGCCGCGGGAGTGCCGCTCGGCACATGGATCGCCTACGCGTTCCATTGGCGGACGACGTTCTGGATGGTCGGTATCCTGTCGCTGTTAGCGGCAGCTCTCGTCCGCTGGCGGTTTCCCGTCATGGACGCTGCCGCTCCTGTCAGGCTTCGCGACCGGTTCGCCCCGCTCAGGCGTCCGGTCATTTGGACGGCCCTGCTGACGACCGTATGCTGGGGAACCGGCGCGTTCGCGGTGTATACCTATATCGCCGACCTGTTCGGGAAGATGGGTGCGACGCCCCAGACGATCAGCCTGGTCCTGCTGATCTGGGGCGTCGCGAGCCTGGCCGGCAGCACCCTGGGCGGAATTGCCGCCGACCGGTTCGGCGCCACCCGGACGATTCCGCTGACGCTCGCCGTCCTTCTCGCGGCGTTGGCATCGCTCTCCGTTCTCGCTTCCGGACGGCCGTCGGAGCAGGCGCTGGCCGCCGGCATCGCGGCGATGGCCGTATGGGGCGTAAGCGCCTGGGCGTTCAACCCAGCGCAGCAGCACCGGCTCATCGGATTGTCGGGAAAAGCCGCGGGCCTTGTCGTATCCCTGAACCCGTCGGCCATCTACATGGGCAGCGCGCTGGGAGCCGCGATCGGCGGCCTCGCCGTGTCCTGCGGCAAAGCCGCGGAGTTGGGCTTTATCGGCGGAGCCTGCGAATTGCTCGCCCTCGGAGCGTTCGCGGTAAGCCGCGTCCAGGAACGGCGGACAGCCGCGGGCGAATGAGAGGACCGGCCGTTTGACAGGTTCTTTCAGGCGTATCTATAATGAAGATACCTGAGGAGGAAGGGCCAAATGGCGGTCGTCAGCCGATATGCGGTAGCACTGCACATCCTTACCTGGATGGCGCAAGTCGCCAAGAAAAAGCCGGATTCCGTAACCTCCAACCAGATCGCGGCCAGCGTCAACACCAATCCGGTGTTCATCCGCCGGATTCTCTCGCTGCTCCGCAACGCCAATCTGGTCACCGTGCAGCACGGCGCCGGCGTCGGCTGGAACCTGGCCAAGGCGCCGGACGAGATCACGCTCCGCGACGTGTACGAGGCGGTGGAGCGGAAGCCGCTGTTCGAGCTGCACCACAGCGCACCGAACCCGGCGTGCCCGATCGGCCGGGGCATTCGGTCCGCGCTGAATGAATTTTACGGGAAAGCGGAACTTGCGATGAAACAGGAACTGTCCCGCGCGACCATCGCCGATCTGTTGGAGAGGACGATGGCCGACCGGACGAATCGCGCCTGAGCCGAGACGGGCCCGGACGATTCGTGCGCCGTACCGGGTTGGGAGCGGGCGGACCGCACGCCGCGCAGGCCCGGGAAGGCCGCCCGGCGCGCATGTTACCGTTGATATCGGCCGCTTGGTTTGATAATTATAGAATTATCGAAATATCAACCGGAAAGCTTGGTGCGCACCGATGAACGCTTCCGAACGGAAATTGAAGGAAACGGCGAGAATCTACAAGGCGCTGGGCGAACCGACCCGGCTCGGCATCGTGCTGCTCCTGTCCCGGCACGACAACCTGAGCTGCACCGAGATCGGCGAGCGGCTGAACGTGGCGTCCGGCTCCACCCTGTCGCATCATTTGAAGCAGCTTGCGGACTGCGGCTTGATCGAGCTGTCGCGCAAGGAAGGGACGTACCACTATTACCGGGTCAGGCGGGATGTGCTGGATCGTTACTTGCCTCCGGATCTCGCGTGAATTTTTTCTTTCCTTATAATTCGATAATTATAGAAATATAAAAATAAGAGGTGGAAAAATGTTGAAACAACGCTTTGTTGTCTACCTGCTGGCTTTCGGCGGTTTCCTGGTCGGGACGGCCGAAATGGTGATCACCGGCATCCTGGACATGATCGCCTCCGATTTCCGGCTCACGGTCGGACTCGCCGGCCAGTCGGTCACCACGTACGCGCTCGTGTTCGCGATCGGCACGCCAATCCTGATCGCCGCCTCTTCCCGGCTCGAACGGAGAACGCTGCTGCTTGCCGCCTACGTCGTCTTCATCGCGGGCAATATCGCTGCCTTCGCGAGCGCTTCGTTCGGCTTTTTTCTGCTGTCGCGGGCGGTGCTGGCGGCCGGCGCCGGCGTCATCGTCGTCGTCTCGCTCACCGTCGGAGCCCGCCTCGCGCCCCCGGACAAGCGCGGCGCCGCGATCGGCACTGTCATCATGGGTTTCAGCCTGTCCCTCGTGCTCGGCGTTCCGCTCGGCGCGCTGATCGGCGAAGCATCCGGCTGGCGCGCGAACTTCTCCCTGCTCGCGGCGCTCGCCTTCCTGCTCTGGATTGCACTGTGGAGGCTCATTCCTTCGTCCGGCGCCGACGAACCCGTGCCGCTCGGGCGGCAGCTCTCCGCGCTGCGCGACTCGAAAACCGTGAGCGGCCTGCTCGTCACGCTGTTCTGGATCATGGGCTACCAGCTCGTGTTCACCTATGTGTCGCCGCTGTTGCGGACTACGGCTGGTGTTGACACCGCCCTGGTCAGCACAGCGCTGCTCGTGTGCGGCCTGTTCTCGGTGGCAGGCTCGCGGCTCGGGGGATACGGCGCCGATCGGTGGGGAACCGCCCGCACGATCGCGTTCAGCCTGCTGGTCCACGCCGCCGCCCTGATCGCGCTGCCGTTCGTCTCCGCATCGGTCGCCGGCGCGTTCGCGGCCCTGGCGGTATGGTTCGGCGCGGCCTGGACGACGACACCGGCCCAGCAATATTACCTCGTCTCGATCTCGCCCGGCGCCGCCGATTTCGTGCTGAGCCTGAACAACTCCGTCCTGCAGTTTGGCATCGCGGTTGGCGCGGCGGCGGGAGGCCTGATCACGCATCTCTCGTCGGTGCGCGAGCTCGGATGGGCCGGCGCCGCCTGCGAAGTTCTCGCACTGCTGACCGCGGCGTATTCCTTCTCGCGAAGCGCCCGATCCGATGAAGCCCCTGGCCTGTCCAATAACCTGTGACAGCCATTTCCAAGGAAAACTATAACGACTTCGTTGCCGCAAAGGATGCGGAAATGCAAAAGCCGTTATTTCGATTTCCTTGACCGTGGCGATCGCCGTCTTCGGGTCTGCGCTGCTCAGCACATTGAAAGCGAACAACCTTCGATTTTTGAAGGAAAACTACGAGAAACCGATCATGCTGTATAACCGTCTCGGATCCGAATCCACTTTGGATCATCAGTGGTTGCACGATACGCTCTTGGCATTGGATTCCGTTCGTGAAGTGGAGTATGAAGGCGTATTGTTGCTGAATGATATTTTGCTGAATGATGAGATGGCCAGGATCACGCCTTTGGCTGTTTTCTCTCCCTTGGTGGAAGGGCTCAAGGAAGATGAACTGGTGATCTCCAGGGACCTTGCGGACAAATATCACCTGCAAGCGGGAGACGAGATCGTGATCGGTTCTTACGATGCGGCGATTCGGGATATCGTGCCTGCCGGGGTTTATCGCATCGCCAGGGTCAGCGAGGAATTGAAGCAACCCGATTATGCGCTCATGACTTGGTCCAATCCCCTGAATCTCTATCCGGCCGTGACCAGAATTTATATCGATGTGAACGATGAGACGCAGGCATTGGCCGATCTGGAATCCGTACGCGAGAAGTATCCCGAGCTGCAGATCACCACTTGGAGCGAAGCATTGAAGCAGGCCAGGGAAGGATTCGCCCAGTGGTGGGGGATTTTCATTGTCGTCCTCATGGCCGTCATAGGCTGCGCGATGGCGGGCGTGCTGAGCGGATGGCTGAACCAGATCATGGCGAAGCGCAAAGAATTTGCCGTCCTGCGGACGGTGGGGGTGTCTCCCCGGGGGATCATGGGCAACATTCTGGTGCAGGTGTGTCTGTACGCGGGTTTGGGCATCTTCTTTGGCAGCACGTTGGGCGCGGTCATTCTCTTGCTCGTCGTCGCCCTTGATCCGACGCCGATCGCCTTCCATTTTCCGGCCATTGGGCTGGCCGGCGCCGGGGTGCTGCTCTTGACCATTGCCGCCTTTGCGGCCGCCGGGCGCCATATCGCGTCCAGGAACATCATGAACGAAATGGCGATGGACGGAAAATGAAGATGAATTTCCATTATAATATAGGAACTTGATATAACAGTTGATTGCCCATTATAATCGTAGTCAACAGACTATTGTAAAAAAGCCTGATCAAGAGCCTGGGAAAAAACATAGGAAAGGTAAGGTATCTACAGAACATGTACAACTAATTCACTCAACCCGGAAATTTTGAGCAAGTCGTTGGGAAACGGCTTGGCAAATCATGCATTTTACCGGTGAGTGGATAGTACAGACTTCTGTAGATAGCTTACGGTAACCATCCTTTGCTGTAGATTCTGTTGCCTTGAGAGAGCACTGTGCTTTTGGGCCCAGGGCCTTGGGCAATGGAAGATATGGTTTTTGGTATGGTTAAGGTCTGCAAGGATGCTATCCTCTCCGGTAAATTCAGGAGGGGTTTTATTTTGTTGGTAGAATGCCGAAATCTCAAAAAATCCTATGGGGACCGCCTGATTCTGGATATTGAACATCTCCGCATATATGATCAGGATCGCATTGGCATTGTGGGAGCAAACGGAGCGGGAAAAACGACACTGTTGAATCTTTTAAGCCAAAGAATAGAACCTGATGAAGGATGGGTAAAACTTTACGGGGCATGTTCCTATATTTCCCAACTGGAGCCCCCTGAGGAAACCACAATACCGCAAGAGATGGCTTCAACATTCAAAGTTCACCAAATCTATCGGGAGAGCATGAGCGGAGGAGAAAAAACCCGCTTCAAGCTGGCGGCCGGTCTGAGTCGAAACAGCGCTGTTCTTTTCGCGGATGAACCCACCAGCAATATGGATTTGGAGGGGATTCAACTAGTCGAAAACTCCCTGGCCGGATTTTCCGGAGCCCTGGTCCTGATCTCCCACGATCGGGATTTGCTGGACAGCCTTTGCACCAAAATCATCGAAATAGAAGGAGGGAAAATCAAAACCTATACCGGCAACTATAGTGAATATATGAAGCAAAAAAAGGAAGAGCGGGAGCGGGCCCAATTTGAGTATGAGGAGTATGTCAAGGAAAAAAAGAGACTGGAAAGGGCCATCATATCTGCTCGGGAAAAAGTAAAATCCATGCGAAAAACTCCCCGAAGGATGGGCAACTCCGAGGCCAGACTCTACAAGATGGGCAATCAAAAGGCAAAAGCCGCTTTGGATCGCGCGATCAAGAATATGGAGTCAAGGATTCAGCATCTGGAAGTCAAGGATATCCCTCCAAAAATTGAAAAAATCAGGTTGGACATCGGGGATGTTCAGAAAATATACAGCAAAGTTGTCATCGAAGGAAATGGGCTCAACAAGCGCTTTGGGGAAAAAGTGATCTTCAAGGATGCCCGGTTTCATCTGGAAAACGGAGCCAAGGCATGCTTGATGGGTCCCAATGGGTGTGGAAAAACCACTTTGCTCAAAATGATCCTGAACCGGGAACCCCCAATCAAGATCGCTCCCGGCGCAAGGATTGGCTATTTCAGTCAGGAGTTAAGCATCCTGGAGGAAGACAAGAGCATCCTCGACAATGTGATGGCGGAAAGCGTTTATGAGGAGAGTTTTGTCAGAATATTATTGGCCCGCCTTCTTTTCAAAGGAGACAGCGTGTATAAGAAGGTCGGGGATTTAAGCGGCGGGGAGCGGGTGAAAGCTTCCTTTGCCAAAATCATATGCAGTGGCTTTAACCTGTTGATCCTCGACGAACCCACAAACTATCTGGATCTGAACTCTCTGGAAGTGGTGGAAGAGGTTCTGCGGGAGTATGAACACACCCTGCTCTTTGTCTCGCATGATCGGCGTTTTATCAATTCGGTGGCCAATCAGATCATGATCATCGAAGACCACAAAATTAAAACGTTCATAGGCAGCTATGAAGAATTTATGGCTGGCAGGGCGGAAGCCGGAGACCGGAAAAAAGAGCAGGTCGAGGAAGAAATCCTGCGACTGGAAACCCGATTGACGGAGGTTATAAGCAAAATTTCCATGCCCTCCAAAAAGGATGATCCGGAACTTTTGGATGTGGAATACCGTGAAATTTTGGGGCAAATCCGTCGTTTGAAAAATCTGCTTGAGTAATTCCAGATACAATCGAAGCCGCCGCACTGGCGGCATTTTTCTTCGACGGGGAGAGAATTGCCCTCAAGGATCCGCCCGTTCGCCGCCTTCCCGCAGCCGGGCCGCTTCCGCGCGGAACAGGTCGGTGCATTTTACCAGGAAATCGACGATTGCCGCCGCCTGTTCCGGTGCGTATCCGGACATGAGGCGGCCCATCGCGGCCTGGAATGAAGCCATGAGCGGCGCGATCTCGGCGTCGACTTTCTCGTGATTGACGCGCAGCACCGTCCGGCGCCGGTCCTTGGGGTCGGGCACGCGCCGGACGAAGCCCGCCCGCTCCAGCCGGTCGAGCGCCGTCGTAACGGCGGCCGACGACAGCCCTGTCTGGGAGGCGAGGGCGCCCGGAGTCAGAGCGTCATTTTCCAGGAGAAGACCGAGACATTTATGATCCGTGACGTTGAGTCCGACCCGTTCGGCGACGGCGGCATGGTACATGACAACGGCCAGGCTGAACCGGCTGCCGAGGCGCGCCCCCTCCGAACGGCCGGGATGGCCGGAGCTGCTTGACAAATCGCATCCCTCCGCATATGATGCAAGTAAAATATCTCGAAATTCGAAATACCTGAATTTCGAATGATTATGCGCTACTAAGCATCATACCGGAAAATCGGATTTACTGCAAAACGAAGCGCCCAAGGAGACTTCCATCATGCCGAACCCCATCATAACCGTCATACGCGCCGCCGTTCCGCAGGCCTTCTCGGTGATCGGCGGGGCAGCGTACTTTTTCGTAACCCATCCGCTCTTGCTGCTGTTGTCGCTGCTCCCCGCCTCGCTGCGCGCGTATCAGCTGAAATACGGCAACGCCCCGCAGGCGCTGGAGATTGTCGTCGAGGGCTCGCGTGTGTTCATCGCCGTACTGGCGGTATATGCTGCGAATGGAAATACGGGCCCCCTGTTTTCTTCCGAAACATGGTCCCGCATCTGGAACACGATTCTCCCCCGCACCGCCGCCATGCGCCCGGAAGACTGGATCCAGGCGGCCGTCGCGTATTTCGTCGCGATGGCGGTGCTGTGGCTCGCCGGCTACGCGCTCGAGAAGCTCGTGTTTCCCGGCGCGCTGCACATCGTCTATTTCATCAAAAATATGACAGTCATTCCGCTGACGATTCTGATCGTCCTGCGGCTGATCCGCTGGATTTGAACGCCGGCGCATCACTCATCGACGCAGAATAATGCTGTAAGGTATCCTGCAATTGCTTGCAGATCAAAACTATGACTTCTTGGGGCTTGATGACTTTCGCATGTGTTCCCAACTGAAGAAAGAAATTGGAAACGTAGGCAATCTCGTTCCGGTCCATATACATTTCAACGCAGCCGTGATCTTCATCCGTAACCTTGACATGGGGTTCCAGCCAAGGCTGGCTGATACATCTGCGAATTCCTTCCCTGGTCAATTCTGCATAGAAATATATCGGGTCCCGCGGTTCCAGCGTTGTCAGGTTTTCCAGCCAGCGGTCAAGCCTGATGCCGGGATTGTGCTTCTGTTCTATAATTTTCAGTTCAAGAATACGGTCCAAACGGAAAACTCTGATTTCGTCGCAGCTTAAATCAACCGCGGGCATGTACCAAAAGCCGTCATGGGCATATACGCCAATGGGGACGACCTGCTTTTTTGCGTTTTTGTGTTTTGATTGATACAAAATATCCAGTGCGAAATTCTCCAAAGCGGCCTCTATGATTTCCTTCAGAAATGAAGAAGGAACGCCTCTGGTTTTATTCCACATGGTCAGAACCGAATCGAGACGGTCTAATTTTTTTCTTGTGTCGGGCGGAAGATACGCATACAACTTCCTGGAAACGGACTTCATATCAATTTCAAAGGGCAACGATTTGTAATACTTCAAGGTTTGAAAAGCAAAAAAGATGGCAAAGGCTTCATTTTCGTGAAAAAGGATCGGCGGCAGCACTCTGTTGTTCAGTATGCGATAACCGCCGTTGCGGCCAGGTTCCGTATAGAGGGGAATGCCCATCTCGCTTAATTCCGCAAGATATCTGTGGGCGGTTCGAACGGAAATACCGAATTCATGCGCAACATCCGCCGCGCTGAAACTGCGCATGGCGTTCACATAGATAATCAAATCGAACAATAACTTCGCCTTGGACATATTCGCTCTTCCTTCCAAACCATGACAAGTATTGTCATGGTTTTAATGTATTTTTTTATTTGACAATTAGCAAGAGGAGGAAGAGGAAATGAGAGCGGCTGTCATTCATAAATTCGGCGGTCCCGAGGAGCTGATGCTGGGAGATGTTCCGGTTCCCGGCATTGATGATCATGAAGTGCTTATTAAAGTAGAGTACGCGGGGATCGGGAAATGGGATATTTTTGAAAGAGAAGGCGGTTATGATCAAATGCTGGGTCTCGGGTCAAAATTTCCTTATATACTGGGCTCGGAGGGTTCGGGAGTTATATATGCCAAAGGAAAAAATGTGGACGGTTTTGAAATCGGCGATAAAGTTTATGCCGCGGGATTCCTTAATCCAAAAGGCGGTTTTTATGCGGAGTTTGTTGCAATCGACGCAAAATATGTATCAAAAATTCCGGAAACGATAACCATGCGGGAAGCCGGTGTCATCTCGGGAATTGGGTTGACCGCGCTCCGTGGGCTTGAAGATGTGTTGAGGCTTAATCAAGGCGAATCAATTGTGATTTTGGGCGCCAGCGGGGGCATTGGACATGTAGCCGCACAGCTTGCGCAGCATATGGGTGCCAGAGTATTTGCCATAGCATCCGGTGAAGACGGAGTAACTGTGTTAAAAAAGCTTGGTGTGAGCGCAGCAGTGGACGGACGCAAAGCCGATGTGTTGTCGGCGGCGAGGGAATTTGCCCCCAAGGGTTTTGATGCCGCGTTTTTGACTGCAGGGGGTGAGCTTGCAAATTCATTGGTTCAGTGTGTCCGTCCCGGAGGACGCGCGGCATATCCGAACGGTATATATCCGATTCCGGATGCAAGGCCGGATATTCGTTTGATCGGATATAACGGCGAACCCGAACCGGAGATCATCAAAAGGCTAAATCATTGGATTCGTTCAGGCAAACTAAAAGTACACATTGATGAAGTGTTTTCATTGGAGGACGCATCTAAAGCTCATTTGGCTCTCAATAAACATTACGTGGGTAAACTTTGCTTCAAAATTTAGAATTCATTTCTCCGGAATGTCACGTTTAGGCGGTTTCTGCCGCCCTTCCAATCCGATTCGCCATCTCGCCGAGGTCTTTTTTCCAAGTGAACCCCGTGCAGACGGAGGTACTTTATTGCAAGGCGGCGGAGTATGCCAGGCTGGTTGAAATGCCGGATTCGATGAGTCGAAATGGGGGTGAAATCGAAGGCGTTGACAAAACATTGGCAAGGCGGATCGACGCTGATACGGCAGGAATTCGCTGCGAAATGGCGAAACTTATAAGGCATTCTTTGTCATCCTTGTGATGCCGTCATCCCCTTCAAAGGAGCTACCACGATGAAACCTTACGAACCGACCTATCGGGAACTGTCGACCGCTTTGGCCGCTTCATCCAGGCGGGGGCTGCCCATGATTGTCACGGGAACGCTGTTTTGGCTCGTGGCGGGGCTGGCCGGATTCCTGGACCACGCGATTACCGTGTGGGTATATCTGTATGGCATCGGATTGATTTTCCCCGTCGGGATCCTGGTCGCCAAGGCCATGAAGGCCGACTTGTTTGCAAAAGACAACCCGCTTGCCGTACTCGCGGGGGTGGTCGGCGGAATGCAGGTTCTGTTCGCTCCCCTCGTCATCCTCATTCTGTTTCGGTTGCCGGAGTATATCCCGTTCGCGGTCGGCGTGCTGACCGGGGCGCATTTTTTGCCATACGTGGTGATCTATCGGAGCAAGGCGTACCTCTTCCTGTCGATCGTGACGGTGGCCGGTGCAGGGTTGATCGGAAGCATTGCTCTTGAGCACACGTTTCTCGCCACGCCTTTCGCCCTGACGGCCGTTTATCTCATCACCTGCCTTCTGCTCATGAGAGAGAGCGCGAAGCAACCGGGCGGAGACTGAGCGGCAACCTGAGCGAAAAAAGACTGCGTTTACGGTGGAGAATTTCAAATGAAAATCGTAAACATGTCGCAGCTCAGCCAAACCCAAATCATCCAGGCGGCGCAAATCCTGACCGACAGCATCCCCAAGGGTTGGCCGACACTGCAGCACGCCATGGAAGAAATCGAAGCGCTGCTCGTTCCCGGGAACACCTTGCTCGCAGCCGTTGAAAACGATGAAGTGATCGGCTGGGGCGGCATTCTCGCTCCAATTTACAACGGCAACGTCTTCGAGCTCCATCCGCTGGCCGTTCGCGGCGACAGACGCAATCAAGGCGTCGGCACAGCGATCGTTGCTGCTTTGGAGGATGAAGCGAGAAAGCAAGGCGGACTCACCATCTACGCGGGCGCCGACGATGAGAAGGACGGCGGCGAAACCTCCCTGGCCAACGTCGACCTGTACGACGATTTGCCGGGAAAGATGCTGAATTTCTCGCCGGGTACGCATCAATCCGGTTTCTACTTAAAGCTCGGATACAAATTGATCGGGGTCATGCCCGACGCCAACGGCAGAGGAAAACCGGATCTTTATTTTGGAAAACGACTGTAAACCTTGATGGAGCGGCTTCATCCGGACTGAAGACAAACTTCCGCGTGCGACCCATCGTAACGATCGCTGCGGGAGTTTTTCGTTTTTGCGCACTCACCACGCCTGTGATAGGCGGTTTTTCCGTCTCTCGGGGTCGCGGCAGCGTCCGCATCGCGTCTGAGAGACGAATACGCTGATCGCCGAATTAAACGGGCGAATGGTCAGCAATATGGAGGCAAAGGATGCGGTGCTGGAAGTTCAAAACGAACTGGGCGCTTACATCCTTCCGGCCAGAGAAGTGAATATTGAAGCGGTGTTGGAACAGTTCGGTTCCGGTGCAGCGCCGCAGGATGTCAAAATTCTCGTGGAAATGACTCTCCTTGATGATAGCGAAGTGGAGACCGGCAACAGCAACCTTCAAAGGGTGGCTCCCGCTGTGGAGTTCCGCATTGTGGCGGTGTGCGGGGATCGGGAATTTCAAATCGATGCCTTTTCCTCGTATGTCGAGCGAATGATATCGGTCGAAGCGGAGCGGAACAGAATTACAACGGGTGTTGTGATGCTGCCGAATGGCGAGATGGGGCATGTGCCGACGAAGGTGATAGAAAATGACGGAAGCCAGTACGCCCTGATCAACAGCCTGACGAACAGCGTTTATTCGGTCATCTACCATGAGAAGACATTTGAAGATATCCGCAGCCACTGGGCGAAAGACTACATTGAAAATATGGCTTCGCGACTCGTACTGAACGGCAAGTCCGATGAAAGATTCGATCCCGATGCGAACATCAGCCGCGCGGAGTTCGCCGCCATCGTGGTCCGGGCACTGGGTCTGCACTCGGCGGCCAACGGCGGACGCGATTTCAGCGATGTGAAGAGCACGGACTGGTATGCTCCTCATGTGCAAATCGCTGCATCGTATCGCCTGATGGAAGGGTATGCGGACGGCACCTTCCGGGCGAACGCGCCGATCACGAGGGAGGAAGTGATGGCGATCATCGCAAGGGCAATGGCTCTGGCGGGGATGGACTCGTCGATCAGCTCCGAACGGCAGGAGCAATTGATCGCTGCTTTTGCGGATGGCGGCAGCGTAAGCCTCTGGGCTCGGCAGTCCGCAGCGCTCAATATTCACCATGGCATTTTCCAGGGGAATGGCGGCGGACTGAACCCGCATCATCCGATCTCGCGTGCCGAAACCGCGGCGGTCATCCAGAGATTGCTGCAACAGGCGGACCTTATTGATTAAGCAAGGCGCCCGGGGCGAAGATCGCCCCGGGCTATTTGTTGGCGGGCAAGGGGGAAATCAGGGGGGCGCCTATTTTTGGCTCCGTCAACGGTTTTCTCATTTTTATTGTGTTGGTTATAATATGATTGCGGGTAATCCGTCGGTCTCACTCGCTAGGCGAGATCATGTCAGCGATCTTGAGCGACAGCCTGCTTGATTCAGACAGACAGCATGCTAGAATATATTGTTTTCGAGCCGCAGTGAAAATCTCGCCTAACGGGGTGGTATGATGCCAGAGATCAATTTTGAACTGGGTGAAGCGATTGAAGTTTTGGATCGAACCCCCGGAACGCTAAGTTCTCTATTGAGCGGTTTGTCGGACGGATGGCTTCATGCCGATGAAGGCGAGGACACCTGGACTCCGATCCAGGTGCTCGATCACCTTATTGAAGCCGAAAAATCGAACTGGATTCCAAGGCTTGAGCTGATGATTCGGCACGGGGAAGCTGCCGCGTTCCCGCCCTTTGACAGGTACGCCCATCTGAACAAAGCATCCGATTCGTCTTTGGACAGAAAGCTCCTGGAATTCCAGGAGCTCAGAAGGCTGAACATCATCCGGCTCCGGGAATTGGTCCCATCGGATGAGCAGCTGGCGCTGCAGGGACGTCATCCGCAATTTGGAACCGTCAAGGTCAGGGAATTGCTGTCCACCTGGGTTGTCCACGATCTCACGCACATGTATCAAATCCTGCGGGTCATGGCCAAGCGATACAAGCAGGATGTCGGGCCGTGGATTGAATTTTTGAGGATATTGAAGTGATTTTTTAACACCAACAAGGAATTAAGTTCAAAAGCAGTACGTGATCCGGGCGTCCGTTTCCGGTGGAAGTGGACGCATCCGGATTTATTTTTTGTTGCGTTTAATGATATAATACACTAAACGTAACACCGGGAGCGAAACCATATGCGCGATCACATCGCAGGCGGTGCGCTTACAGAAACCACATTTCTCGTCCTCTTGTCAACCTATACCCCCAATCATGGGTACGGCATCATGCAGTTTATCGAGCGTGTAACGGGTGGCCGGGTGCTTCTCGGAGCAGGCACGCTATACGGCGCAATTAACGCCTTGCTAAAGAAAAAATGGATCGCTCCGGTCGGAAACGACAAGCCGGGGAGCAGCAAAAAGGAATATGTGATCACCGACCTCGGCAAACAGGTGGCTGAGAAGGAACTGCGCCGCTTGGGTGAATTATACGGTTTGGCATCCAGAATCATCGGGGGTGAATCCTTATGACGAAACGGGTATTTCGCTATTTTTTCGACTTTACGGATGGTCAAGAAAAGTGGCTAAACGAAATGGCGGCGAAAGGTTGGCGGCTTGTCAAATGCGGGCAACTCTCCTATGGTTTCGAGCGCTGTGCGACCGGCGAATACGAGTACGCCGTGGAATTTGTCGCGGACAAATCCTATGCAAGGTCAAAGGATTACAAGGCGTTTCTCGAAAGCATGGGATAAAAGACTTTCTATAAAAATGTACCTGTCGGTCTTTATTTCGGGATCAAATGGCGTCCGTGGGGAGAGGGCGCGGGACAGTTTGCGACGGCCCCCGGCGCTTTTCAAAAAGAACTCATCATCGTCGAGAAAAAAAAGAATGGCAAGCCCTTTGAGCTCCACACGGATTTGACGGATGCATTGACGCGGTACAGCAATATCCGCCTGGCATATTTTTGGTTTGCCGGGGAAATGTTCGCTCTGGCGCTTATGTTATTGCTTTTTACGGTGTGGATGAAATCCGTCTATCCGGCGCTGGGGGCGGTGCTCTGCGGGGCGCTCGGATTCTTTTGGCTGATGCCGGGCCTGAAGACTTCCCAAAAGGTCCGCAGACTCAAGGAAGAAGCGAAGACGAACGAATACGAGGCGCCATCCATGCGGAAAAAAGCATTGAAGATGATTGCCGTGGCTGCCTTACCTGTTTTTCTCGCATTGATCGCATATGGGGCACAAAATTCAGACGGCTTACAGAACGGCTTGCAGAGCTACTCGGTCCAGAGGATGGTCCAATCAAGAGGGGACAACCATTGGAACGCAAGCTATAGCAAGCTGAGCGGTTACCGGAAGCGGCGTATTACTCTAAATGAAGGTACATATACCTTTACGATCGAAGTAACAACGAAATCCGGCGACTTAGGTCTTTCGATCACAGGACAGGACGGAACGGAATATTACAAAGGCTCGAAGCTTCCGGCATCCACTTTTCAGGTTCAAGTGGACATCCCCGCAAAAGAAAAAATAACGCTCCGTGTTGACGCCAAAGGCCATAGCGGCGGCTTCAAGATTAAGTGGGAGTAGTCCAGGCCTCATCGAAGCGATGAAATTGCAGGCTGGTTAACGTCTATCTTTATAGCGGAATGCAAATCCATATGGCGGGAAGGAGAAGATGGTTTTGCCCAAAATCGTTCCTCACCTCTGGTATGACAAGGAAGCCGAGGAAGCCGCCGAGTTTTACACCAGCCTGTTTGAATCGTCCAACATTTGGCAGGTGTTGCCCTCCAACTGGGAAGAGATCTGCTACAGCGGCACCGAGGAACAACAGCAGAGAGTGAACGGGGCCATGCTGGCGATGAAAAAGATTGATCTGGAGGCCCTGGAGAGGGCGAAGCTTGGAATTTCCGATGCTTAAGTGATGCGGAAGCCAATATGTCAGAGGCGGCGGAAAGCCCGTTCGATCGAGTTTCGATCAACGGGCTTTCATTATCGCAACGTCTGCCAGCGGCTTCCAAACTTACTCGGGCGGCGCGGCCCTCTTCATGAACATGCCGACGACCAGGGCAACCGCCACGACCGCCAACGCCCACCAGAACGCGCTTTGGATGCCGGCGCTGAATCCGTTCAGCGGATCGGCCAATGCATTGCCCGACGATGCCGCATAGTCGCTGCTGACTTTGGATACGATGCCTGTAAAAGTGACGATTCCGATGGCGCCGGCCATCTGCATGAGGGTGTTCACAATCGCCGCGCCGTGCGGAAACAGCCTTCTCGGCAGAGCGTTCAGTCCCGCGGTCTGGACGGGCGTGATGACGAGCGGGATGCCGATGCTGAGCAGGACGTTCATCGCGACGATATAGAACGCCGTAGTGCCCGGATCCAGCCAGGTGAAGGCCCACAGCGAGAGCAAAACCAGCACAAAACCCGGAATGATCAGCACTTTCACCCCATGCCGGTCAAACAGCTTGCCGGAAACCATCGACATGGCGGCGTAAACGATTCCCGGCAACAACCCGCACAATCCGACTTCAAACGCGGTCATCCCCAGCACGATCAACATGAACTGCGCAAGCAGCAATCCCGCGGAGAACATCACCATCATGAGCAGCAGGACGATCACCATCGCCATGCTGAACATCGGATGCCGAAACGTCCTGAGCTCCAGAATCGGTGTCGCAATGGACAACTGCCGAAGAACGAACAAGATCAATGCCATGCCGCCGACAATAAGCGAACCCAACGTTTCTGATGAAAGGTCGGTTGCCGCGGCGCTCAATCCATACACCAATCCTCCGAATCCGATGCAAGACAACACGATGGAAAGATAGTCGACTTTCGGTTTTGTAATGTCGGACACATTGCGCAAAGCAGCCGCCGCAAACAGCACCGAAAAAGCCGCAATCGGAACGATGAGATAAAACATCCAGCGCCACGAGAGCCAGTCGATGATCAATCCCGCCACCGTCGGCCCGATCGCGGGAGCGAACATGACGACCAGCCCGATCATGCCCATTGCGCCTCCCCTGCGTTCCGGCGGGAAAATGTTCATCATCGTGTTCATCATCACCGGCAGCATGAGCCCGGTTCCGAGCGCTTGCACCGCTCTTCCGATCAGCAGCACGGAAAAAACGGGAGCCGCGCCGCAAACGATGGTTCCGGCAAGAAAGAAGATCGTCGCGGACAAAAACATCTGGCGGGTCGTAAACCACTGCTGCAGGAGCGCGGTGACGGGCACGAGCGTTCCGACAACGAGCATATACACGGTGGCCAGCCATTGAACGGTCATGAGCGGGACGGAAAAGTCCCTCATCAGATCGGGAAAAGCGACTTGAATCATCGTTTCGTTCAAAACCGCTATGAAAGCCCCGATGATGAGTGCGGCGACAATGCGTGAGCGTTCAGCGTCGGTCACGGCGACAGGTGCGCTTGCGGCATTCACGTTATCCCTCCTCAAGCATGCAGCGTATTTCGGTGTCGAGTATATCCAATGCGATAGCGAACGGGCCAACACAAAATTTTTGTCCATTAACAACAAAAATATATATAATAAAATGTGTTAATACTCGCGGCACAGAGGGGGATTTACGGTTGGAGCTACAGCAATTGCGGTGCTTTGCGGCCGTCGCCTCCGAACTGCATTTCGCCCGGGCGGCGGAAAAGCTGCATATGGCGCAGCAGGCGGTGAGCTTTCAAATCAAACAGCTGGAATCCGAGCTGGGGGTCAAATTGTTCGAGCGCACAACGCGCAAAGTGACATTGACGATGGCGGGGGAAGCGTTCCTGGACGAGGTGAAGCATATCTTCGTGCATCTGGAACGGGGAGTGGAGGAAGCCCGCCGAGCGGATCGCGGTGAAAGAGGCCGGCTTGTCGTCGGTTACGTCCATCCCATGTCTTACAGCGTTTTGCCTGCCGTGGTCAAACGGTTTCGGAACCGGCATCCGGACGTGAAAGTGGTTTTGCTGGAATCGAGTCCCGCCGAGCTGGAGACCAAACTGCTTGCCGGTGAAGTCGACGTGGCCTTCAATATCAAAGCCATTGGCCAAAACGGTCTGCCGGCATATGAGTGGAAAACTTTGTCCATCGAACCGATGACCGTGGCGGTTCCCAAATCCCACCCGCTGGCCGGCGGTCATGGGGTCAAATTGAAAGATCTGTCGGACGAGCCGTTCATTCTCGTGAACCGCAAGGGAAACGCGCTTTTGCACGATTGCTTTCTTTATGCATGCCGGCAAGCCGGATTTGCGCCCCGGATTGTTCAGGAGACCGACAACGATCAACTGGCGCTTGGCCTGGTTTCCTCCGAAATGGGCATCGCCGTGGTGTTTGCGTGTTTGAACAAACTTTACGAAAATCGAGTCGCCTATCTCCCTTTGGTGGAACCGCGCTTTGAGTTCGAATTCGCCATTTATTGGAGAAGGGGCAATTCCCTTTTGCTGGTGGATCATTTTGTCGACGCTGCATTCCGCAATGAAGCCGGCTGAGCCGGGAGACACAAGATTCTTGGCATTTTGCGCGTATTTCGGGTGTCCACCGGTTTATTTTTTTACCGATAATCTAAAAAAGTACTTGACTAACAAACTTAACTGAAGTTAATATTAAGACAAACATAAATTAATTTATGGAGGTAATATTAAAATGATCGAACAGCAAAGGTACGAAGAGGCTAAGCGGCGGGTCAAGCAATTGTCCGTATTTTACCAGCACCTGGTGGTTTACATTCTTGTCAATGCCGGGCTGGCGGTGATCAACTTGACCTCGAATCCGGATGAAATTTGGTTCACCTACCCTCTGCTCGGCTGGGGAATCGGCATCGCGGCCCACGGCTTGACCGTATTCCTTGGAGAAGGCTGGGCGAAATCGTGGGAAGAGCGCAAAATCCGGAAACTGATGGAAAAGGAGAGTAGATCGCAAGGATGAGCAAGAAGCTGCCTCTGCGGGAGATCAAAAAAGCGAGATCCAAAATCGCTCTCTTTCGCGCCAGTTTCGAGCTGATCGGCAAGAAGTCGTTCAAAGAAGTGAAGTTGGAAGACATCTGCCAGAAGGCGGAAGTTTCGAAGGTCACGTTTTTCAAATTTTTCCCCCAAAAAGAAGACTTGCTCATCTATTTCATGCGCTTGTGGCTTGCGAACCGTTTGATTGATTTCAAGCTGCATCCGAAACGGGGCATCGAGGCGATCCGGCACCTGTTTCGGAGCGTGGCGACAAGCGACTTTCCGGGACTGATGCTGAGTTTGATCGGTTTTTTGGCGGAAATGAAAACACACCCCAGGATGCCGACGCTCAGCGAAGCGGAAATCCAGATCCTGTTTCCAGGCAAAGAAGAGCTTGTGGACCCGGAAGCGCCCGAGCTCGGAGAGTTGTTCCACCGGTTCATCGAGGAAGCGAAGGAAGACGGAGACATACCGGATCATTTGCCCACGGATGACCTGGTGAAAGTGCTGTTCACCATTTTTTACGGGGCCTATTTTACCGCGCATCTGTACGGCTCCAATCAATTTATGGAGTATTACGACATGCATTTGAAACTATTCCTGAGCAGCGGTGAGAACAGACAACGATGAGAAAAACATGGCTGAAAGTCGCGTTTGTGCTTGCATTGCTCGTTTCCGCGTATTCGATTGTGCAATATGTCGTGTTCAGTCCGAAGAGCGCCGGGATGGTCAAGCTGCATTTGCTGGACGCGGAGTTTCCTTATCACCAGTGGGTCAATTTCCTGTATCTGCACGCCGTCGGATCGGCGATCGCTCTGGCCATAGGTCCGCTTTTGTTCAGCGCGCGTCTCCAGGCGAAACATCTGCGATGGCATCGCCGGCTTGGCAAACTGTATATCGTGTCGATCTTGGTAGGCGGAGGATCCGGCATCTACCTGGCCTTCGAGGCGCTTGGCGGTTTGGTGAGTCAGGCGGGATTTTTGGCGCTCGACATTTTGTGGCTGGCCACCACCTAACTCGGGTACAAGCGTATTCGCCAGAAGCGGGTCGAGGAGCATCGGGAATGGATGCTGAGAAGCTACGCGCTGACGTTTGCGGGCGTGACGCTGCGGTTCTGGGTAGCTTCGCTGGGGATGCTGACCATCCCGCTCGAAAACTTTGCCCAATTCGAGTTGCTGCTGGACGACTTTAACCGCGTGTACCGGCTCGACGCCTGGCTGTGCTGGGTTCCCAATCTGATCTTTGCGGAGTGGCTGATCCGCCGGCGGCGCAGAAGCCGGGCCCAGGAGCGGTTGCAGCTTGCCGCATGAGGGACTACCCCCGGGCAGATTGACGCCGCAAGAAGAACCACGCTTGTTTTAATGCAAAAATGCATCATAATGAGACCAATAACGGGAAAACGGCTCCATATAATGCAATTTTGCATTATATGGAGCCCATTTCGTTCAAAACGTCCAATTATGATGCAAAAATGCAGTAAAATCAGTCTGGCCCCACCAACCCATGGTGGGGATTGGTTTTTTTGCAGCTTCCACAACAAACCGTTGCCCCGCCAGCGCCGCGGCGTCCCCCACACCCCCACAAAAAAATCTCAACTCAGCAAAAAAATCCAACCCTTAAATTTCCCATCCGCAAAATTGTACGATTGCCTGCAAACCGCGCCGCCCTTACCCTCGGAGGCGGGAGGTAGCAACTTGCCGACGAACGTGAATTTCACCAATCCGCCGGCGGGCGGACAGGCAATTCAAATGGAAGCGCTGGACCGGGGTCTGGCGGCCGTCCGGACGGACGATGGCGTGTTCCTGAGCTGGCGGCTGCTGGCTACGGAAGTGACCGGTCATACGGACCGGGGCATGGCCGGGCCGTCCTTCCGCGTCTACCGGGACGGCGTCCCCATCGCCGAAATCGAAGACTCCACGAATTATGCGGATCCCGGCGGAACCCTGGACTCGCGCTATGTTGTATGCGCTGTCATGGACGGGAAGGAGCGGGACCGCAGCCGGGAAGTCCGGCCATGGCCCGAGCCGTTCCTCGAAATTCCGCTGGCGAAGCCCGCGGACGGCGTCACGCCGGACGGCAGGCCGTACACGTACTCGGCGGGCGACATGAGCGTCGGCGACGCGGACGGGGACGGCGTGTACGAATACTTCGTGAAATGGGATCCGTCCAACGCGAAGGACGTGTCCCAGACCGGGTACACCGGCAACGTCTATTTGGATTGCTATCGCGAGGACGGAACGCTGTTGTACCGGATCGACCTTGGCGTCAACATCCGCGCGGGGGCGCACTATACCCAATTCCTCGTCTACGACTTCGACGGGGACGGCCGGGCGGAGCTCATTTGCAAGACGGCGCCTGGAACGAAAACGATCCGCTTCGGTCCGGACGGCAAGCCTGGGCAAGAGCGGTACATCACGATGCCGCCGGAAGATCTGGCGGCCGGGTACAGCCACGCCGACGATTACCGGATGAGCGCCGCCGGCTACGCCGAGCATGTCGTGCGGATGTTCATGAATTGGCACGAACACGAGGAAGTGAAAGCCGGCCGCTGGCCGGAGCGGGTGGAGGAAGCCCTCGGCTGGGACCGGAGGTTCCGATACCCGCTGTCCCGCGAGGATGCGGAGAAGCTGCGCGACTATTTCTTCGACGTCTACGCGCCAAGCCGCGATCCGCACAACCGGCTGAGAGCGTTCGAAGGCTTCGTCCCCGAGGGACCGGAGTATCTCACGGTGTTCCGGGGAGATACGGGCAAAGAGCTGCAGACGATCCGCTACAAGCCCGGCCGGCACGACGACGGCCTCATGTGGGGCGACTATGCCTGGCGCCGGATCGAGCCGGGCAACCGGGTCGACCGGTTCCTCGCCGCCGTCGCCTATCTGGACGGCGTCCGGCCGTACGCCGTGTTCGCCAGGGGCTACTACACGCGCGCCGCGGTCGTCGCTTACCGTTGGGACGGCCGGCAGCTCCACGAGCATTGGAGCATCGACAGCGGCTGGGTGCCGATGGACAATCCGTTCGGCGACACGCTTCACGCGGAGGACGGACTCGATCCGGAATACGGCGCGCTGGCGGGACAGGGCGCCCACTGGCTCGCCGTGGCCGACGTCGACGGCGACGGCTGCCAGGAGCTCGTCTACGGCGCGGCGACGATCGACCATGACGGCACGCTGCTGTATGTGTCGCGGGGCGCGATGCCGCCGGAAAGCGCGGCGCCGGGCAAGCTTGTCAAGCTCGGCCACGGCGACGCGCTCCACGTCGCGGATATCGACCCGGACCGGCCGGGGCTGGAGATATTCATGGTGCATGAAGGCGGGCGGCACGTCCCGTACGGCTTCGCGCTGCGCGACGCGGCCACCGGCGAGGTGCTGTTCGGCGAACCCGCCGAAGGCGACGTCGGCCGCGGCATGATCGGCCAAGTCGACCCGGCCCGCCGCGGCCTGCAGGTGTGGGCGTCCGCCGACCACGCCGGGAAAAAACCGTTCGGCCTCATGACCTGCCGCGGCGAGCGCATCGACCGCCGCGCGCCGGGGACGAACATGAACATCCGCTGGGCGGCCGACATGACGACGCAGATCATCTCCGGCACCTTCGACGAGCCGGCGTCCATCGAAGACTGGCGGCGGGGGCGGCTGCTGACGGCGTACGGCTGCCGCACGAACAACGGCACGAAGGGCAATCCGTGCCTCGTCGCCGATCTGTTCGGCGACTGGCGGGAGGAGCTGGTCGTGCGCACGGCGGAGAGCTCGGCGATCCGCATCTACACGAGCACCGAGCCGACCGGCCGCAAGATGTACACGCTGTTGCACGATCCGCAGTACCGGGTCGGCATCGCCAACCAGAACGTGGTGTACAACCAGCCGGCGTATCCGGGCTTCTACTTTGCGTCGGACATCGACTGGGCGAAGGTGCCGATCCCGGACATCCGCACGCCGCGCGTTCCGCAAACGGGCCTCGACGGGCTCGAGGTGCCCGACGGGGCGGTGGCGCGAACCGAGGGCGGGAACATCCGCCCGGCGCAAGACGCCAACCCCTCCGGCAGGGAGGTGACGGCCGGATGAAACGAGCCGCGGCCATGACGCAAACCGGCGCCTCGCAGGCCGCCGTCCGGACCGGCGGATCGACGCGATGGGGCCGGCTGTGGAAGAACCGCTGGCTGTATGTGCTGCTCGCGCCGGGACTGCTCTATTTTCTCGTCTTCAAATACGTGCCGATGTGGGGCGTGCTGCTCGCATTCCAGAACTTCTCGCCGTTTCACGGCTTCTGGAAGAGCCAATGGGTCGGTTTCGAGCACTTCAGGGTCTTTTTCACGAACCCGGAATTTTTCATGCTGCTCCGAAACTCGCTCATCCTGTCGCTGTACAACCTGATCTTTTTCTTCCCGGCCCCGATCATCCTGGCGCTCCTGCTCAACGAAGTGCGCATCGCGCTGTTCAAGCGGACGATCCAGACGCTCGTCTACGTGCCGCACTTCATCTCGATGGTCATCGTCGCCAGCCTCACGTACGTCTTCCTGACGACGGAGGGCGGCCTCGTCAACGAGCTGCTGGACAAATATTTCGGCTTCAAGATCAGCTTCCTGACGGCCCCGGAATGGTTCCGGCCGATCATCGTCCTGCAGACGATCTGGAAGGAATGCGGCTTCGGCACGATCATTTTCCTCGCCGCGCTGGCAAGCGTCGACGTCGAGCAATACGAGGCCGCGATCATCGACGGGGCGAACCGGTGGCGGCAGATGTGGCACATCACGCTGCCGGCGATGCGCAGCACGATCGTCATCCTGCTCATCCTGCGCATGGGCGACGTGCTCGACAACGGCTTCGAACAGATCTATCTGCTGCTCAACCCGCTGAACCGGGAAGTGGCGGAAGTGTTCGACACCTACGTGTATTTCATGGGCATCACCCAGGGCGCGTTCAGCTACAGCACGGCGGTCGGGCTGTTCAAGGCGGTCGTCGGCATCATCCTCGTCGTCGGGGCGAACTGGACGGCCAAAAAATTCGGCCAGTCCGGCATCTACTGAGACGGCGAAGGCGGAGGCGGAGGCGCATGAAGGAATGAAATTTTACCGTACCGTACCCGGAACGATTTTCGACGTCTGCAACTACCTGTTCCTCAGCCTGTTCGCGCTCGCGTGCATTCTGCCGTTCATTTACGTCTTTGCCGGCTCGTTCGCTTCGGACGTGGAACTGACAAGGCGGGCATTTTTCCTCATCCCGCAGACCTTCACCACCGCCGCGTACGAGTACATCTTTTCGACGGACACGATCGTGCGCAGCATCGGCGTATCGATCTACGTCACGACCGTCGGCACGCTCATCAACCTGTTTTTCACCGTGACGATGGCGTACGCGCTCTCGAAGCGGCATCTGGCGGGGCGCAACTTCGTCCTCAACCTCGTCGTGTTCTCGATGCTGTTCAGCGGCGGGATGATCCCGACCTATCTCCTCGTCCGCGAGCTGCAGCTGCTGGACACGTACTGGTCGCTCATGCTGCCCGGCGCGATCAGCGCGTTCAATCTGATCATCGTCAAGAACTTCTTCCAGGAGTTCCCGACGGAGCTGGAGGAAGCGGCCAGGATCGACGGCTGTTCCGATCTCGGCGTGCTTTGGCGCATCGTGCTGCCGTTGTCGATGCCGGTGCTGGCGACGTTCACGCTGTTCTACGCGGTCGGCCATTGGAACAACTTCTACTCGGCGCTGCTATACATCAACGAGCCGGCGAAATGGCCGCTGCAGGTCATCCTGCGCCAGATCGTCATGCTGTCCCAGATGGCGGCCGGCGATCTGAATTCGATGGACCCGAACTTCGTGAAGCCGCCGGACCAGTCGATCAAACTGGCGGTCATCGTCGTCGGCACGCTGCCCATTCTGCTCGTCTATCCGTTCCTGCAGCGACATTTTGCGAAGGGCGTATTGCTCGGGTCGGTCAAGGGGTAACGGATATGCGATACAAATGTGCATTCATTATCAAAGGAGGTTCTTGCGCATGACCAAAGCCAAAAAATGGGCCGTCATCCTGACGGCGATGCTGCTCGCGCTCGGCATGCTGTCCGCCTGCGCCGGCGGCAAAAGCGGCGGGGGAGGGGATTCCGGAGGCAGCGCAAGCCCGGCGGCAAGCCCGTCAAGCCCGGCCAGCCCAAGCGCCGGGGCAGACGGCGGGCAGAAGGAAGAGCCGCCGCTGGAGATCAGCGTCATGCTCCCGATCTTCAAGACGAACTATCCGAGTGACGACAGCCCGGTGGTACAGGAAATCAACAAGCGGGCGAATGTGAAGCTGCATTTCGAATGGGTGCCGAACGCGTCCTACACCGACAAGTTCAACATCACGCTGGCCTCCGGCAAGCTGCCTTCCATCATCTACGTGCCGGATGTGAAGAACCCGAACTTCGTCAACGCGGTGAGGGCGGGGGCGTTCTGGGAAGTCGGCGAAAAAATGAAGAACTATCCGTACCTGTCCCAGGCGAACCCGGTCATCATGAAGAACTCCTCCATCGACGGCAAAAACTACGGCGTCTACCGCGGCCGCGCCCTCGGGCGCAACGGCATCAACTACCGCAAGGATTGGCTCGAGAAAGTGGGGCTTGAGCCGCCGCAGACGATCGACGATTTCTACAACATGCTGAAAGCGTTCAAAGAAAAGGACCCGGACCAAAACGGCAAGAACGACACTTACGGCATGGTGCTCGTCAAGTGGACCGGCCAGTGGGCCAGCGGCTTCGACATCATCAAGCTGTGGTTCGGGGCGCCGAACAAGTGGGGCCTCGTCGACGGCAAGCTCGTGCCGGAGCATGAGACGCCGGAGTATCTGGAAGCGCTCCGCTTCATGAGGAAGCTGTATGAAGAAAAACTGATCAATCAGGACTTCCCCGTCTACGACTCCGCGAAATGGAACGATCCCGTGGTGAACGGGCAGGCTGGCGTCATCGTCGACGTCACCGACAACGCGGCGCGGCTCGACGACGCGATCCACCGGGCGCTGGCCGCGGAGGGCAAGGACCAGCCGGACGTCCACTTCGTGGACAACATGATCGGCGTCGTCGGCAACCATGGCTTGCGGGCGCTGCCGACTTCCGGCTTCGCCGGCATGCTCGCCATTCCGAAATCCACGGTCAAGACCGAGGCGGAACTCGACCGGATCCTGGCGTTCCTCGACAAGATGAACGAGCCCGAGATGCAGACGCTGGCCAACTTCGGCATCGAGGGCGTCCATTACACGGTCGAAGACGGATACGCCGTGCGGATCGACGACACGGTGAAGATCGAATCGGAAGTGGAGGGGCTCAACCAGCTGCTGCCGTTCATTCCGTATGACCAGGGGCTGGTTGTCAAACAGACGCCGCTTCGCCAGAAGACGACGGAGCTGCAGCGCGAAGCCGAGAAATACGTGGTGGCCAACCCCGCCGAGCCGTTCATTTCCACGGTCTATTCGCAGAAAGGACAGCAGCTCGACAACATCATCAACGACGCCCGCATCAAGTACATTGTCGGACAGATCGACGAAGCGGAACTGCTCAAGGCGTTCGAGACGTGGAGAAGGTCGGGCGGCGACGATCTGGTAAAAGAGATGAACGACCTGTACGCCGCGGCAAACCAGTAAACCGGCGGAAGGGGGCCGCGTCCCGAGGCGGGGACGCGGCTTCTTTTGGGATGGCAACAAATCGGAAAATCATAGGATTTAAGCGGAAAAATGAACACCACTTCCGGCCGGAATGCGATACGATCAGAAAAAAAGAGGCATCTGGAGCGGGACCGACGGAAAGGGAGCGGGGGATGGACGCGTGATGAAGCGGATTTTCAGCCTGCCGGCCCGGATGGCGTCCGGCGGCGGCCGTTTCTATCGGCGCAGCCTGATCATGCTTTTCGTCGTATCGGGCGTGCCGGGGCTGATCATCGGTTCGCTCGTGTACGGGCTGACGGTGGGCCGCGTGGAGCGCGAGCTGCTGGACAACCATGTGCGCCAGATCGAGCAGCGCTCCGCCAATCTGGACAACCAGCTCGGCAATCTGGAGCTGCTTTTGTCCCACGGGGCGTTCGATCCGAAGTTCGACTGGCGCCTGCGGGAGACGGATTTCGTGCGCGAGTTCGACGTGACGCGGGAGCTGTCGCGGACGCTCGTCGCGATGCAGGGTTCGAACGCCATCGTGAAGGCGGCGGAGCTGTATGTGGGCGGGGAACGTCCCGTTCTGCTCCACCCGGAGTACATGGCGCCGGATGAAGCCGCGGCGGAGCGCTACGAGGCGCTGGTCCGCTCCGGCAGTTTCACCTACTGGACGCATTGGGCGTTCGACCCCGCGCGGCCGGATGCGCCGGAACCTGCGCTGGTCCATCATATCCCCGCCGGCAGCCTTGAACCGTTCGGCGTGCTGGTGTTCCGCTTCGATCAGGAAAGGTTCGCGGATCTTCTGCGCACCCTCTCGCCCTACGACGAAGGCGAGACGTTCACCTGGGATCCGGGCGGCAGCTTCTATCTATCGGCGAACGGCAGCGCCGCCGACTCGCCGTTTGTCCGCGCCCTGAAGGAACGGGTCGAAGCGTCGGAGGCCGGGCGCGGCTCGTTCCTGACCGAATGGGAGGGACAGACATACGCCGTTTCCTACGGCTCGCTGTCGCGCATCGCGGACGACTGGCTGTACGTGTCCGCTTCGCCGATCGGCAGCATCACGGCGCCGGTCGTGTTCATCTCGAAGGTGATCATCCTGGTCAGCCTGGCCGCGCTGCTCCTGGCGGCGATTCTCGCATGGCTGGCTTCCATCCGCATCTATTCGCCGGTCAAGCGGCTCGTCGCGCTGTTCGGCGGCGGGCGGCCCGATCCGCCGGAGGACGAGTTCACGCTGATCGAACGGGAATGGCTCGACCTGAACCGCGAACGGCTGGAGCTGCACCACCGGATCGCGGAGCAGCTGCCGTTCGTGAAGCACGGCTTCCTCCATCAACTGCTCCAGGGGCACCTGCACGCCTATTCGGAGGCGGATCTCAGGCGCCGCCTGGAGCGGCTGTTCCCGGGGACGGAAGGCTGCTCGTTCGTCGTCGTCTACGTCCGGCTCATCGGTCTGCTCGGCGGCGAGGGGAAATTCCGGGACGGGGACGAAGGGCTCGTCTCCTTCGCCGCGGCGAACCTGCTCGAAGAACTGGCCGCGTCGCGCTTTGCGCGCAGCGAGACGATCCATTTCCACGACATGTCGGCGGGCGTGCTGCTGCTTGTGCCGCCCGACGCTTCCGGCGCGGACGGGATCGAAGCGTTCTGCGGCGAGGCGGCGGCGCGAATCCATCGCATGCTGCATCTGCACGCGGTGTTCGCGTTCGGCGAGCCGCTTCCGCGCATCAAGGATGTGCCGCTCGCCTTCGAGCGGGCGAAGCAGGCGGCCGGCCGGCGCCTGCTCGACAACGTGAACCAGATCATTCGCATGGAGCGGGAGATGGCGGACGAGGACGCGGCCGCCGAGCTGCGCTACTCGTTCGCCCTCGAGCGCGAGCTTCTTCACGCGCTGCGCATCGGCGACGCGGACGGCGCCCTCGTGCATCTGGAGGCGTTCCTCGCTTCGCTGTGCGACGGCGGCGCGAAGGAGATCGACGTCCAGCAGGGCATGCTGCAGCTGCTCGGCCAGGTGCTGCACGCGATGATGACGTCGGGTTTCCACCCGCACCGCCTGTACGGCGGGGCGAATCTGTACGCCGAACTGTCCCGGCTATGGGAGCCGAAGCGGATGCTGCACTGGTTCCGGAACCGGGTGCTCGCACCCTATTTCAGCGAATGGGAAGCCCGCTCGGACGCCCGCGTGAAGCGGCTGGCCGAGCAGGCGGCGGAATATTTGCAGCGCAACTACATGCGCGACGACATTTCGCTGGAGAGCTGCGCGGACGCGCTCGGCACCAGCCCGTACGTCCTGAGCAAGGCGTTCAAGGCGGCGACGGGGACGAACTTCATCGACTACCTGACCGGGCTGAGGCTGGAGAAGGCGAAGCAGCTGCTGCGCGAATCGGAGCTCAAGATCCACGATGTGGCGGGCATGGTCGGCTACCAGCACAGCTATTTCAACCGGATTTTCAAAAAGCTCGAGGGCGTCACGCCGACGCTGTACCGCGAGCGGAGCCGAAACGCTTGAAAATGGGAGATGTTTGAATGGGATGACGTGTACCGTGGAACCGCTGCCGCCGCTTGAGTCCCTCGACATCCGCGCCGCCGGCCCGCGCTGCCGGCTCCTGCTCGGCGATCTGGACGGGGACGGACGGATGGAGCTGGTCTTGGCGCAGCCGGACTGCCGGCAGGACGTGCGCTGCATTCCCCACCAGGTCGGGGCGCTCACGGCGTTCGACCTGGACGGCCGGCTGCTTTGGCAGGTTGGGCGGCCAAGCCCGGACGCGGGCGGACCGGGCTCGGACTATCCGGCGCAGATCGTCGACTGCGATGGCGACGGACGGCTCGAGGCGCTGTGCGTCATGGACGGCCGGCTGCTCGTGCTGGACGGGCGAAACGGGCGCTCGAAGGCGAGCCTGCCGCTGCCCGCGCCGCACGCCCACGACTGCATCATCCCGGCGGACCTGGGCGGACGGGGCTACAGCGGCGAATGGCTGCTGAAGGACCGGTACCGGAACGTCTGGGCGGTGGACGGAAGCGGCCGCCTTCTGTGGCACCATGAGGGCAATCCGGGACACTATCCCTGGGTGTTCGATGTGGACGGCGACGGCCGGGACGAGGTGATGGCGGGCTACACGCTGCTCGATCACGACGGCCGGCCGCTGTGGACGTGCGAAGGTCTCACGGAGCACGCCGACTGCATCTGGGTCGGCGACGTGAACGGCGACGGGGAGCCGGAGATCGCCATCGGCGGCAGCGCCGTCGTTCTGTATGACCGGCACGGCCGAGAGCTGTGGCGATACGAAGGCGCCGTCGAGCCGCAGCATCTGGCGATCGGACGGTTTCGCCCGGAGCTGCCGGGGCTGCAGATCGCGGGCGTGGACCGGATCGTGCGGGAAGACGACGGACGCGGCCGCGCGGGGCGGGACGCGCTGTTCCTGCTCGACAGCACAGGACGCCTGCTCTGGAAGGAAGAAAGACGGACGCCTGGCTGGCTGACGATCATGGAGCCGCTAAGGGGCTGGACGGAGGAAGCGCCGGACTATATGCTTGCGTATAGGCGCGGCGGCGGGGTGCTTCCGGCGCTGTACGACGGCCATGGCCGGGTCGTCGCCGCCTTCCCGCTGGACGGCTATGCCGCCCACGCGGATCTGGCCGGAACCGGCCTTGCGCAGGTCGTCCTGTACAACGACGAGACGGCGGCCGTGTTCGCCCGCAGGGAAGTCCGGCTGCGCGCCAGGCCGGGAGCCGGACCGCTGCCGCAGCCGAAGCGGCTTTCCCACTCCACGCTTTATCCGGGAGGAGAAGTTTGAGCCATGTCCGATTTCCAACCGTTCACGCTGTTTCTGGCGGGCGACTCGACCGTGGCGGACCAGCCGCCCGAGGTCCATCCCTTGACCGGATGGGGGCAAATGCTGCACCGTTTCGTTCCGGAAGGGTGCAGAGTGTCCAACCACGCGATGTCCGGCCGCAGCTCCCTCAGTTTCATTTTTGAGGGACGGCTGGACGCCCTTCTGAAAGAGGCCGCGCCGGGCGATGTGCTGCTCGTCCAGTTTGGCCACAACGATGAGAAAATCGAGGATCCGACCCGGTACACCGACCCGGAAGTCGCCTTCCCGGCGATGCTTCGCCGCTATGTGGAAGCCGCCCGTGTGCGCGGCATGCGGCCGATCCTCGCGACGCCGGTGCAGCGCCGGACGTTCGAAGCGGACGGCAGACTGCGCGAGTCGCACGGCCCCTATCCGGACGCGGTGCGAAGGCTCGCCGCGGAGGAGCGGGTGCCGCTGATCGATCTGGCGGTGAAGACGAAGGAACTGTACGAGCGGCTCGGACCGGAGGGGTCCAGGGCGCTGTTCATGCACGCCAAGCCGGGCCAGTACCCGAATTACCCGGACGGCGCGGAGGACAACACCCATTTCAGCGAGCTCGGGGCGCTGCGCGTGGCGGAAATCGCGGCGGAGGCGCTGGCGGAGCTGGACATCATTCCGCATGTGCGGCGGACGGAGGGATGAACGGTGCCGAGGATCGAGCTCGCTTTTCCGCAAGGACGGCACAAGGCGCTGACGATGAGTTACGACGACGGGCGGGAGGCGGACAGAAGGCTGGTCCGCATTTTCAATGAATACGGGGTAAAAGGGACCTTCCACCTGAACGGCGGGCTGCTCGGCACTGACGGGCGGATCGGCGCGGAGGAAGCCAGGTCCCTGTACGCCGGCCACGAAATCGCGGCGCACACGCTGACGCATCCGACGATCGCCCGCTGTCCGAATGAGACGGTCGTCCACGAGATCATGGAGGACCGCAGGCGGCTGGAGGCGATCACCGGCGAACCGGTGCGCGGGCTTTCCTATCCGAACGGCTCGTACAACCGCCGGATCAAGGCGATGCTGCCCCATCTCGGCATCGCCTATTCGCGCGTCGTGCCCTCCTCCGGCGGATTCGGCATGCCGGACGACTGGTACGAGTGGATGCCGACATGCCATCACAAAGACCGGCTGATGGAGCGGGCGGAGCAGTTCGTCGGTTTGACCAAAAGGCAATATCTGTATTTGATGTACGTGTGGGGGCACAGCTACGAATTCGACAACGACGGCAACTGGGATCTGATTGAGTCGTTCTGCAAGTTCATCGGCGGCCGTCCGGACATCTGGTACGCGACGAACATCGAGATCTTCGACTACGTGCAGGCGTTCGAGCGGCTGCAGTTCTCGGCGGACTGCCGCATCGTGCGCAACCCGAGTGCGTCGTCCGTCTGGCTGTATGCCGACGACCGGCTGGTCGAGGTGCCCGGTGGGGCCTTGGCGGCGCTCTGAAGGGGCACCAACCGGACGAAGCAGATGATATACTGCATTTTGTGTAAAGCCCCCTAATCCCTTTGTACACTCCGACCGCCGTGCATGCTCACGACGGCGCCCCCGACGGTGCCGATGCCTGACTTCCGAATTCGAAAATGTTCATATTGCGTTGGGCGGGAAAACGTTATATACTACGGGTAAATTAACTGGTATAGACAACTACTTGTGTAAACCTTCCAGGGAGGTTTGTACATGGCTGAAAATGCAAAAAAGTGGAATGTCGACAGAAACAGCGTCATTCCACTTTATTACCAGCTCAAAGAATTCATAAAAGATCAAATTCAGAGCGGCGTTTACAAAATCAACGAGGTCATACCTTCAGAGCGGGAGTTGTCCGAACAGTTCGAGATAAATCGGTTGACCGTCCGGCAGGCCATCAATGAACTGGTCAATGAAGGATTCCTGTACAGGCGGAGGGGCATCGGCACGTTCGTATCCGCGCCGAAGATTGAACAACCGTTGACCCGGTTGACCAATTTTTCGAATGATATGCTGAGCCGCGGAATTGTTCCCGGCGCAAGGGTCGTTTCCATGCAGGTGATCCAGGCGGATCAATACATTGCTTCCAAACTGCAAATCGACCCCGGTGAAGAAGTGCTGGAGCTGGTGCGGCTGCGGACGGCTGAAGGCGAACCGATGGCGCTGGAAAAAAGCAGCCTTGTTTACGAACACACCAAAGAGCTTTTCGGCATGGACATGGAAAACAAATCGCTTTATCAAATGATTGAAAATGTTTGCGGCATCCGGTTCGTCAGGGCTCTGCAGACGATCGAAATCGGGACGATCAAGGCCGAGGAGGCCAGATTGCTGGGGATCGATGCGCGGGATCCGGTGATGAAAATCGAACGGATCACCTACGCGGAGAACATCGAAAGGCCTGTCGAATTTGTGCGTTCTCATTACAGGGCGGATCGATACAAATTCATCATTGAAATGAAAATTTGATGATCTGACAAATGCTTTGACTATACACCAATCTGAGCATCGGAGGTCATCGGCATGAGCAACCATCTGAAGCTGTCGTTCGAAATCTGGCCCAACATGCCCTGGGGGCGCCTGGAAATCGCCGGGCCTGCATGGAATTCCTGGGGCGACAAGTCCATCGAATGGTGCATCCGCCGGATCGCGTCGTACGGGTATGAGGGATTTGACGTCGTGTATCCGAAAATCCAGGAAATTCGCCCGCACGAATATGCGGACGAAGTGAGAAAAATCCGGAAAGCGATGGAAGAAACCGGCCTCGAGTTTTCGTCCATCGGTTGCCACACGACGTTTGTATCCCCGCGGTATTTTGACCGGGAGGCCGGCATCGCCAAATTCAAGCGAGCCATCGATGCGGCGGCGGACATGGGGGCGGGAACCGTTGTGACGCTGGTTGGAGACGGTTATTACGACCCGCCGCTCTACAACCTCATCACCCGGAAAGAAGCCTGGCATCAGGTGGTGACAGCCACTCGGGAAGTTGCCGACTACGCGCGTCAGAAAAACGTGGACGTCAGTATTGAATTGATTCAGGGCACCATCATCAACAACGTCCACGACATGTTGAAATTGTTTGAACTGGTGGATCGGCCGAACGTGTATGCGTGCGTTGACGTCGGAACGTTCTACACGACGGTCAAACCGAAGATGCCGATCAAAGAGGCCATCCGAAAATTGGGAGATCGTATCCGTCTGACGCACGTGAAGGACGAAGTCGGGTTCCCCAACATCATGCAATCCCAGCATGTGTGGTTTGGCGCTGGTTATGTCGATTTCCAGGAAATGGCCGAAGCGCTCAAGGAAATCGGGTACAAGCATTTCAACGCGGTGGAGTGGGAAGGCTTCCAGGTCGGCGGCTTGTATGGGGTCGGCGATCCGTCCGGGGTAAGCTTTGGTGACTTTGACCGCGTGGCTGTGGAAGCCAAAGAATTCCTCGAAGAATTCGGATGGGGCAAATCTAATTGACGGAAGCCGTTTTCAACGCCGTACCCGCCGACGAAATTGAAGTTCTGCTCATGAAGCTCATTGAGATCGAGAGCCATGATGAGGTCCCGGGCAAGGAAGAAAAACTCGCTCGCTACATCCAGCAGTGGTTTGCGGAAGAGGGCATCGATTGCCGGCTGCAAACCGCGGAGCAAGGCAGGCTGAATGTCATCGCCCGGCTGCCCGGGACCGGCTCCGGTCGTTCGCTTCTGCTGAACGGACACACCGACACTGTCCCCGGTTACGGGATGGCGTCTCCGTTCAAGCCGGTGAAACGGGACGGGCGGATTTACGGGCGTGGGGCCGTCGACATGAAAGGCGCCTTGGCCGCCATGATGTTGACATTGGCAGCCATCAAAAGAAGTGGCTGCCAATTGAAGGGGGATCTCTTGTTTGCAGGCACGGCCGGCGAAGAGAGCTTCAGTCCGGGAGCGTGGGCGTTGGCCCGCAGCGGGTTGAAAGTGGACGGCGCCATTGTCGGAGAACCGACGAACATGAGGGTCGGGGTGGCCCACAAGGGCGTTGCATGGTACGAAGCCGAATTTCAGGGAGTTCCGGTTCACGGCAGCGTACCGAAACAGGGAGTCAATGCCATTTATCGGGCCGTGCGCTGGATCCATCATCTGCTGGACCGTTATATTCCTTCGTTGGACGAAATGGTCCACCCCCTGCTCGGGACGCCCACGCTGAATATCGGCATGATCGAAGGGGGCTCCAGACCGGTGATCGTACCGGGACGGTGCGTCGTGCAGTTCGAACGACGGTTGCTGCCCGGGGAAACGGCCGAGACCGTCCTGGAAGAGTTGAGGCAAACGCTGGATGAAGTTCGGGCTGTCCATCCGGATTTTGACGGCGCCATTCGGCAAATGGACAACTTCCACGGCGTCCCTCACGGTCCGCTGGAATCGGACGCGGGCGGACGTCTGGTACGCGCCTTGGTGCAGGCTTTCAAAGCCGAATTCGATGAACGCGCCGATGCCGGTCCCGTCGGTTTGCAATACTGGACGGACGGAGCGTTACTCAAAGCGCTGAGTGAGGAAACCGTCGTTTGTGGTCCGGGCGACATCCGGCAGGCCCATTCGGATGACGAATTCATTGAAATTTCTCAACTCCGCTCGGCGTTCCGGATATACGCAAGAACTGCGCTGGCGATATGCAGCGAATAGAAGGCAGGGGTGCGGATTGCAATCGTTCTCGGTTGTCTGCACGGCCTGCGGGGATGTGCAGAATGTTGGGGCCGTCTACCGGTGCAGGCGTTGCGGAGGGATCCTGGAAATCGCATTTGATTACGAACGGATTTTTGCCGCCGTGACTTTCGATGAAATGGCTGCAAGGAAGGTACCCGGCATTTGGAAATACCGTGAGTTGCTTCCTGCAGATCCGGAAGCGGAGCCCGTCACCCTGGGGGAAGGCGGCACGCCTCTCCTGGAGGCCGGAAATCTGAAAAAATTGGGGAAATTACCCAATGTGCTGCTGAAAAACGAAACGGTCAATCCGACGTTGTCTTTCAAGGACCGGCCGATGTCGGTCGCATTGACGGCGGCCGGACAATTGGGCATGCGGGAAGTGGTTTGCGCTTCGACGGGAAACACGGGCGTGGCCGCTTCCGCCTATGCCGCCCGGGCGGGGCTGGCATGCACGGTCTACGCGCCCGTTGCCACGCCCCGCGAAAAACTGGCGGTCATGGAAAGTTACGGAGCGGCGCTCCGGATGATCGAAGGCACTTTCAGCGATGCATATGCCGCCGCCCAATCAGATGCCTTGGATCGGGACGCGTTCAATCTCACGTCAACGTATCTGAATCCATATATGGTCGAAGGGGACAAGACGCTGGCCTATGAAATCGCGGTGCAGTACGGAGGCGTTCCCGACTGGGTCATCGTCCCGATCGGTGCGGGGCCGCTTCTGGCCGGATGCTTCAAAGGATTCCGGGAAATGAAGGAAGCCGGATTCATTGATCGGCTTCCCCGGATGGCCGGCGTCCAGGCGGCCGGCTGCGCACCCATCGTCCGGGCATTCAAAGCCGGAAAACGAGATGTGGATCCGTGGGAGGATCCTATTGTGACCAAGGCTTCCGGCATCGCCGATCCACTTTCGACCTATCCCGGAGACGGCACGCGCACACTGTCCATCATTCGGGAATCCGGCGGTGTCGCCATCGAAGTGGAAGAAGAGCGGCTGTTCCACTGGCGCAGACAGTTGGCCGAAGCAGAAGGCCTTCTGGCCGAACTGTCTTCCACCACCGCCGTCGCGGCAGCCGAAATCATGGTCGAAAGGCGTATCGTTTCCCGGGAAGAAACCGTCGTTGCGGTTGTTACCGGTCATGGCCTGAAGGATATGACCGTAACAATACCCAAAACTTGATCAAAAGGGGAGAAGCAAGCATGAAACGAAAAGGATGGGTATGGCTGTTGACGCTGGTGCTTTCGCTGCAGGTGATCCTTGCCGCCTGTTCGGGAAACAACAACAGCGGCAGCGGCGGCGGAACGAGCGGCGGTTCCCAACAGCCGAACACCGGCGGGAACAACTCCTCCGGCGGCGTTGTGGAAATCGTCATGTGGCACATGGAAGAACCGCCGAACCGCGTGCAGCGGTTCCAGGAAATCGCGGATGCCTTCAACGCCGCCAATCCGGACATCCGCGTGATTCCGCAGGTGCAAAGCTGGGGCGACGCCTATACCAGGTTCCCGGCCGCCATCCAGGCGGGCAAAGGTCCGGACCTCCTGTTCACGATTCCGGACTACACGACGCTGATCAACAGCCTCGGCGTGACCCAGCCGGTGGACGACATCGTGGCCGATTTGGACGCCAAGCACAAGTTTCTGGATGCTGCCCTGTCGCCGTATCAATATGACGGTCACACGTGGGCGGTGCCGGTTTACGGCATGGTGCAGGTGCTCTGGTACCGCAAGGACATCCTGGATGAAGCCGGCATCGAGGCGCCCAAAACCTGGAACGATTTGAAGGCTGCCGTTGAAAAACTGACGACGAAAGATCGCTATGGCATTGCCCTTCCCGCTTCCAGATCGCTTGCCACCGACCAGGTGATCTACACCTTCATGATCACGTCGGGCGCCAAAGACATTATCGACGAGAACAACAATGTGACGTTCAACAACGAAAAAACCGTGCGGGCCTATCAGATGTATGCCGATTTGCTCAAATTTTCGCCGCCGGACAGCAACACCTATCAATGGGGCGAACCCCAGGCGCAATTCAATGCCGGCAAAGCCGCCATGGCCATCGAAAAAGGCCAATATCTCTCGGTGTTTGAGGAAGAATCCGGAAGGCCGGCCAGCGATCTCGGCGTCGTCCCGATGCCGGTGGCCGACGGCGGAGAAGAAGGCAGCATCTATTATTCCAACGGAATCATGGTGATGACGGACGATCCTGCGAAGAAAGAGGCCATCAAGAGATTCTTCGACTACCTGCTTGAACCCGAAACCTACGGGAAATTCCTGAATGCGGAACCCGGACTGTTCCTGCCGGTCACGGAGAGCGGCAGTAAAGCGGACAGCTTCTGGAACGACCCGGTCATCCAGAAATACAAACCCCAGGTGGACGTGCTGCTCAAGGCTTCCGAAAAAGGCCAGTTGTTCGGATTTACCAAAGGCGTCTCCCAAAAGGTCGGGCAAATTTCCGGTCCGAATTATCTGTCGCAGGTGCTCGAACAGATCGCCATCAACGGCCTGTCTCCGGCCGACGCGGTTGCCTGGGGCCAGCAACAAATGGAAAATGCCGTCAAGTGATCGCGACCATCTGACACAAAAGGCGGGTCCCCCAAGCCCGCCTTTTCTTTCAACCCAGATCGGGAGTGAATCGGCGTGGATGCATTGAGCAAAGGGAAACTTTTCAACAAAGTGCTTCCTTTTCTGCTTGTGGCCCCCATTGTGGTGTGGCTTGTGATCACCATCATCGTGCCGCTTTTCAGCGTGGTGAAGGAAAGCTTCTACAGTACGGGATTCGTGGGCACGAAGGGCGCCTTCGTGGGATTTGACAATTACAGGAACACGATTCTTTCGTCCACTTACTGGAATGCATGGGGCAAAAGCCTGGTCTGGGTGCTGGGCAATGCGCTCTTGCAATCCATCCTGGCTTTCGGCATCGCGCTGCTGCTGAACAGAAAGACCCGTTTCAATGAATTTGCCCGGACGTGGATGATCATTCCCTGGGTGATTCCGACCATCGTGGTCGTGATCATGTGGCAATGGATTTTAAACGGCTCCTACGGCATTTTCAATCACCTTTTGCAGACCCTCCATCTGATCGACAAGCCGGTCAATTTGATCGGTCACAGTTTCTGGTCGATGCCGATGGTCATTTTCATCAACACGTGGCACTGGTTTCCCTTTATGGCGGTGATCATTCTTGCCGGCATGTCGACCATCAATGAGGAGATCTACGAAGCTGCCGACATCGACGGCGTCAATAAGTGGCAGAAGTTTTGGAAGATTACGTTTCCGTCCCTCGGCAAGGTCACGTTTGCCCTTGGTCTGGTCGGCACCCTCTGGTCCTTCAACATTTTTGACACCATCTATTTCCTGACCCAGGGCGGTCCGGCGGGAAAGACCACAACCATTCCGGTGCTGATTTACCAGCAGGCGTTTGAATCCTACCGTCTCGGCCAGGCGTCCGCGACATCCATCGTGACGGCACTGATTTTGATCGTCTATGCCTATTTCTTCATCAAATTTCTCGGGCCGAAAGACGAATAGGCGGTGAAGGCATGAAAGTTTTCCGTTACGTGATTGGCATTCTGCTCACGATCCTGATTGTGTTCCCGTTTTATTGGATCATCGTGTCATCGCTGAAACCCGCCGATCAAATTCTGCAGCCGGATCTGTTCCCGAAATCGTTCACGCTGGAACATTACCGGCAGCTGTTTACGCAAACGTCGTTCCTGACGAACATGAAAAACAGCGTCATCGTCTCGGTTTGTTCCATGGCCGTGAATGTTCTTATCGTCGTGCCGGCCGGGTTCGCCTTGTATCGCATGAAATTTCCCGGCCGCAAGCTGATCAGCCGGCTGATTCTGGCCACGTACATTTTCCCTGGAATCCTTCTCCTTGTGCCGGTTTATCAGATGATGGCGTCGTTGGATCTGGTGGATTCCCTGTTGAGTCTTGTGATCATCAACGTGACATTTTCAGCGCCTTTTTCGATATGGCTCATGCACGGCTTTTTTGATGCCGTTCCGCTGGACCTGGATGAAGCGGCCTCCGTGGACGGGGCAGGCCGGCTCCGGATCCTGAACCAGATCGTGCTTCCGCTCATCGTGCCCGGTATTGCCACCATATCCATCTATTCGTTCATCATGGCCTGGACGGAGTTTGCCTTTGCGTCCGTCCTGATCGTGGACGACAACCTTCGGACGCTGCCGATCGGGCTCAACGCCATCATGGGCCAATACACGGTGCGCTGGGGATGGACGACGGCCGGCGCTGTGCTCACTCTGCTTCCCGTTGCGATCTTCTTTGCCCTTGTAGGCAGATACTTTGTGAAGGGCTTGACCCAGGGCGCCGTCAAATGACAGCACCAATGCAGACATGATCGGGAGTGTGGAACGTGCATTCGGAGAAGGTTCGCATCGGACTCATCGGAACGGGACGCTTTGGTCGACTGCACCTTCAGGTTCTGCGGGATATTCCCGGAGCCCGGGTTGTGGCTCTGGCCGATATCAACCGGCAGGCATTGGAACAGACCGCCGCCGATTTCGGGGTGCCGGCTGCCGACTGCCACCCGGATCCCATGGAGCTGATCCGCCGGGATGACATCGATTTGGTCGATATCGTCACGGACGAGAAAACCCACGGTGAGCTGGCGATTGCCGCGCTGAAGCATGGCAAGCATGTGATTGTTGAAAAACCGTTAAGCGTGACTTACGGAGAAGCGCTCGAAATCGAGAAAGCCCGGGCGGCGGCGGACAGGCAGGTAATGGTTGGGAATATTTCGCGATTCAGTCAACCGTATTATTTGATCAAAAGATCGATTGACAACGGAACGCTGGGGAACGTGTTGTCCATCCGGGCCAAACGCAATTTTAGCCGCAGCTGGTTCCAGGCCTTCGGAAACCGGATCCATCCCGTGTACGAATCCGCCATTCACGACATCGACCTGATCCTCTGGTACGCGGGCGGAGCCCGTTGCACCCGCGTCGCGGCTTTTGAACGCCGGGTGGAAGGCATGAAATTTCCGGAAGTGGTTTCGGCTCTGTTGATGTTCGAAAACGGCCTGATCGCAACGCTGGACACCAGCTGGATGGTGCCGGCCGGATCGCCGCAAAATCTGGTGGACACGCTGGAATTGGACGGCTTGATCGACGCCCATATCGAAGTGGTCGGCGAGTCGGCAACGGCTCAATACCAGCTGGCTCATGCCGGCTTTTCGATCTGGACGGAAAAAGGCGTCCTGCACCCCGACACAACACTCTGGCCGACCGGCCTTCACGGGGTGGGCGGCGCGATCCGGACGGAACTGGAGCATTTTGTCCGGGCGGCGGCCGAAAACAAACCGTCTGCCGTCATGCCGCTCCGGGAGGCGGTTCACGCCATCCGGATCGCTGATGCGATCGTGGAAGCCGCCTCTCGAAACCAGGTGGTCGTCCTGGAATGACCCCGGAGTTCCTGCGGCGAAACCGGAAACCGCAGGCGAATCGCCATGAAGAAACACCGAAGGAGGAATCGTGGCCATGTCGATCGAGCAACGATTGGCCGAACTGAATCTGGCCATTCCGAAAGTGGAGCCGAGATTCAAATTCATGCCCGGCGTGCAGGTCGGAAACCTGTTGTTCATCTCCGGACAAACGCCCGAAATTGACGGCGTCATGCAGTATGCGGGACGTCTCGGCGAGGATCTGGATATTGAAACGGGAAAGAAAGCGGCCCGCCTCGCGGCATTGAATTGTCTGGGAGAAATCCGGGCGGTTCTGGGGTCGCTCGATCGCGTGGAAAGGATCGTCCGTGTGATCGGCTATGTGCGGTCGGCAAAAAATTTCGGCGAACAACCGCTGGTGATCGACGGGGCATCGGAACTTCTGATTGAAATTTTTGGCGAAAGAGGCCGTCATGCCCGGGCGGCATTGGGAACAAGCGAACTGCCGTTCGGCGCGCCTGTCGAACTGGAAATGATCGTCCAGGTAAGGGAGAATTGATCCGATGAAACTGTGCGACGATGTTTATCTCGTAGCCAGCGGCTCGCTCGGGTTCGACTGGACCCATCCCTCGGACTGCAATGTTTATGCGGTGGATACGGGAGAAGGCATCGCGCTGATCGACAGCGGGACCGGATTGTCGACGGAGGATATCCTGGAGCATTTGGGCGCCCACGGATTTCGGGCGGCAGAGATCACTCACATATTCCTGACCCATCTGCATGCGGACCACTCCGGCGGGGCGGCGGCGCTTAAAAGAATTACGGGCGCGAAAATCGTGGTGCTGGAACAGGCCGCCGGCGTCCTGGAGCTGGGCCGCGAGGAAGCCATCGAGCTTCCCCGGGCCCGAAAAGCCGGTTTCTATCCGGAGAATTACCGATGGGAAGCGTGCCAGGCCGATGTGAAGATCAAGGATCGGGACAGCGTGCGGATCGGCAGGTATCGGTTTCAGGCATTTCACACGCCCGGCCATTCCGCTTTCGATACTTGTTTTTACTTGACGGGACAACATTCGGCCATGCTGTTCAGCGGCGATACCGTCATGTATGGCGGGAAAATTTCGATGCTGAACACGGCGGATTTTTCGCTGGGCAAGCTGGCGGCGAGCATGGGAACATTGTCCCGGCTTGAAGTGACGCGGCTGTTTCCCGGTCATGGCCAGCCTGCTCTGAACCGCGGTTCCCAGCACATCGGCAAAGCCCACCGGATTTTCAGCAGCATGGGTGTGCCGCCCAGCATTGTCTGAAGACAGAGAGATCATTTCTAGAAAGTCGGGAGGTTTGGGTGCCATCATGTTGGCAGCGGAATTTTACAACCGGATGATTGGGATTCTGGAAAAAATCAGGGAAACCGAAATGCCGTCCATCATGCGGGCGGCCGATTGGATCGCCGATTCGATCGCCGCTGACGGCCTCGTGCACTTGTTTGGCTGCGGACATTCCCACTTGCTGGCGGAAGACATTTTTTATCGAGCCGGCGGACTGGTGCCCGTGAATGCGATTTTGGAAAGCAGTGTCATGCTGCATGAAGGAGCGGTCAAAAGCTCCAAGGTGGAGCGCCTGATCGGTTATGCGGAGCTCATTCTCGACAATTACGCGGTCAAACCGGGCGAAGTGCTGATCATCATTTCGAATTCCGGCATCAACAGCCTTCCCGTCGAAATGGCCATGGCGGCAAAATCGAAAGGACTTCGCGTGGTTGCCGTCAGTTCCGAAGCCTACGATGATGCCGAATCCCGGCATCCTTCCGGCAAAAAGCTGAAGGATGTGGCGGATCTTGTCATCCATAACCACATTCCGTACGGCGACGCCCTCGTCCAATTGCCCGAATCATCGGCAAGAATGGCTTCCGGGTCCACCATGGCGGGAAGTCTGATCCTGCACATGCTCATGGTGACCGTGGCGGAACGGCTGATGGAAAGGGGATTGAAGCCTCCGGTTTTCATCAGCGGCAACATTCCCGGCGGTCTCGAGCAAAACCAGGCCTACATCGAGAAATACCGCGGACGCATTAAACATCTGTAATCTTTCCGGAGGGAGGGCCGGCCGTGAATCGACCCCCTTTTGTCATGGGAATCGATGTCGGAACCACTGCGGTGAAGGTTGCCGTCGTCTCGAAAGATGGACACGTGGCGGCCTCGTCATCCATTGCTTACGGCACGGTTTCGCCGCGACCGGGATGGGTGGAACAGGATCCTGACGTGTGGTGGCATTCCACGGTTCGCGCCGTCAGGGAATGCCTGGAAAAGCTTCCGTCCGGACGGATTGAAGCCGTGTCGTTTTCGGGCCACATGAGCGCCACGGTCCTGGTCGGCCGCGACGGTGTTCCCGCGATGCCCAGTATCCTCATCGCCGACACCCGATCCCGCGATGAGACCGAATGGCTGAAGCAAAACATGATGGCGCGCATTCTGGAGATGACGGGAAACGAACCGTTGGACGCATTTTCATTGCCGAAATTGATGTGGATCCGGCGACACCGGCCCGAAGTTCTGGAACGGGCTTCCGCCTTTTTGTTCCCGAAAGATTACATCCGGTTCCGCATGAGCGGGGACATCGGCACGGATTACACGGATGCGGGCAACAGCCAGCTGTTTCATTTTGCAAAGAAGCGTTGGGAAACGGATCTTGCGGAAGAGCTTGGCCTGGATTCCCGGTTGTTGCCCCCGCTTTTTCCTTCCGCGTCCGTCGTTGGCCGCGTATGCCGGGAAGCGGCCGAATTGACGGGTCTTGCCGAAGGAACACCGGTAGTTGCGGGAGCGGCGGACATGGCTTGCAGCCAACTCGGCACGGGCGCCTTCGAGGAAGGCACCATGGCGATCACGCTGAGCACTTCCGCGCAAGTCGTCATGCGCGTGCCGACGGTCGGCACAAAATCCGCCGGCAGGATCACCTTGCATCCATCGGCCATTCCCGATACCTATTACGCAATGGGGTCGATCTTCACGGGCGGGCTTGGCGTGGAATGGGGGTACAGGCTGCTCGCGGGCAAAGAAAAATTGGAAGCTGCGGATTTCCAAAAGATCAATGAATGGAGCAACCGGATGCGGGAAATTCCTGCCGGCAGCGGCGGGGTGCTGTTCCTGCCTTTTTTGACCGGAAGCGGGACACCCCATTTTGATTCGCGGGACAAGGCCTCGTGGCTCGGGTTGTCGCTCGGGCAGGATGCCGTACTCCTCTTGCATTCCGTCATGGAAGGCATCGCTTACAACATTCGGGAGAACGTGGAAGTTTTCGAGGACGAAGGACGGAAAATCCGCATCATTCACCTGGGGGGAGGCGGAAGCAAAAACCCGGTCTGGTGTCAGATCATCAGCAACGTACTCGGAAAGGATATCCGGCTGCTGACGGTCCGGGACGCTTCCGTTATGGGAGCGGCGATGCTGGCGGGGGCCGGTGTGGGTCTGTTCCCTTCCCTGGAAGAAGCGGCATCGCGCATGGTCAAGACGGGCGACATCTATGCCTGTGACGGAGCGGCAGCCGGGACGTATGACATCCTGTACCGGCGCTATCGCAAGATCTATCGAGTCTTGAACGAATATTACCGGGACGCAGCCGGCGGGGCCGGCTCCTCCGGCGAATGAGAAAGGTTCCGCAAGGATGCAAGAAGCGGGAGTCTATGAGGGACCCCCGCTTCTCGTTGTTTCCAGAGACAATTCCTTTCCTCCGATCCACACGCGCCGAAGCGCAAGGTCCGCGTCGAGCAGCAGGACGTCCGCGCGCTTGCCGGGCGCAAGCGACCCTGTTTCATAATCGATGCCGATCTGCCGGGCGGGGTTCAGGCTCGCCATCCGGCTCGCGTCGGGGACGGACATGCCGACATTCCGGACCACAAATCGGAAGGCATCGATCATCGTGAGCGTGCTGCCCGCGAGATTGCCGGAATCGCGCAGCCTGGCGACACCGCCCTGCATGACGACGGACAGGCCGCCGAGCTCGTATTCGCCATCGGGCATGCCTGCGGCGGCCATCGCATCGGTCACGAGGATAACTTTGCCGGGGCCCTTCGCGCGAATGAGCAGCTCCACACCCGCGGGATGGACGTGGTACCCGTCGGCGATGATCTCGGCCATGATCCGGTCGTCGATCAGCACGGCGCCGACCGTTCCCGGTTCCCGGTGGTGGAACGGACGCATGGCGTTGAAGGTATGGACAGCATGGCGCAGCCCCCATTCGGCTGCGGCACGGATGTCGGCACAGGAGGCATCCGTATGCCCGCAGGCGGGAACAATTCCGAGTTCGTTCAGTCGTTTGATGTATTCAAGGCCGCCTTCCGTTTCGGGTGCCAGTGTCTGGATTCTGATCACCCCGGGCCATCGCGCCGCCCAGTCATCCAGCCAATCCAGGCGAGGCGGCACGATGTAATCGGGGTTCTGCGCGCCTTTCCATTTGACGTTCACGAACGGCCCCTCGAGGTGTACGCCAAGAATCCGGGCATAAGGCATCGGCGAAGCCATGAACCGGCTTGCGGTCTCGAGCACCGCGTCCAGCTTCTCCTTCGGGGCGGTCAGCGTCGTGGCCAGCATGCCGGTTGTACCGTGGCTGGCATGGAAACGGGTGATGGCTTCGAAGCTCGCCTCGTCGGCATCCATGAAATCGCATCCCGCGCCGCCGTGTACGTGCAGATCGATGAACCCCGGCAGCGCCCAGCCTCCCTCGCCGTCCACCTCGAGTGCGGAAGCCGCTTCGGGCGGCGGCGTCTCATCCGCCCCGCCCAGCGCCGCGATCCGGCCGTCCTTCAAGTAAAGCCATCCGAAGAAAGGTTCTCTTTTTTCCGCTGCGATATTCGCGTTTACGATCAAAATGTCGTTCATGCGTCCCACACCTTCCTTCCGCCCGACGCTGCCGCGTTCAATGTCGCCGGCGACAGCTGCGACGCCGCTTCCCGATCCAGCATGACGACATGCTGCGGATGAGTCTGCGGCAACGAAGCGGGACAGTCGGTCGTGATGGGCCCTTCCAGCGTCTGCCGTACGATATCCGCCTCATCCTTTCCCTTGGCGATCAGCACGATGGTCCGGGCCTCGATATGGCCGTTATGCCCGATGCCGAGCAGCGGCAGATCGATGCCGCCGGCTTCCTCGATCAGCTCGTCATACCGACGGCATTCCGCCGTCCGGTCTGAGGCGTTGCCGTTCGGTATATGGGCGCGTTCGGGCGGCAAATCGATATGATCGAACAGATTCCGGCGCATATAGGCATGATAGCTCTCCGGATGAACTTCGGGAAGATCGACACACTCGTCAAGATTGAACGTGGTCGCCTGACGGAAGCTGACGGGACCGTTGCGGTAATCCTCGATCAGCAGGCGGTAGACGCCGAGCGGCGTTCCGCCTGTTGCAAGACCGGGCACGGCGCGCGGCTTGATTCGCATCAACCCTCCGATGAGACCGGCGCAAGCCTCAGCCGGTTGTTCTCCTGATGCAAAAACATGAATGTTCAAGTGGTACGCACTCCTTGTCCTTGTCCTGGTTCGGCCATTAGGAGAATCGGTTTGACTCTTCATCCGGTCTTATTATATCAAAAAATGACAAAGTCTTTGTTTTGTCATAAATTAGGTTTTTGGCACCCCCACCCGACTGAAAGGACGGGCATAAAAAAGGTTGATTCGCTAGGCAATTCTCTCCATTTTGTTCATTGAAAGGGTTTTCCGGGCGCGGTGTCGAAATAGGAACCGGCAAACGCCGGGATCCGGCATCACCGGGAGGAGACCGATGGGGCTTCGCTCGCTGTACGACAACCTGCTCATCAAAAACAAGGTGCTGGTCCTCGTTCTTCTGATCACGCTCCTGTCGGCCGCTTTCGGCTTCATCGCCTTCCACACGGCGGCGAACGCCTACGAGACGAAGCTGTACGAAGAAGCGGCCGAGGTGCTTCATCTCGCCTCGACGACCATCGACAACGAGCTGAAGAAGATCGAGGATCTTTCGTTTTCCATCATGACCGACAACACCATCCAGGAGCATCTGCGCAGGGTGAAGGCACAGGAACCCGGCTACGAGCTGTACCAGCGGCGTGCGGACCTGCTCGACCGGCTCGTCGTGCTCGCCCAGGATCAGCCGTACATCGCCTCGATCCGGCTCGTCGACGCCACGGGCGTCGAGCTGATCGCCGGCTACATCCCGCGGCAGAAGGAGGATGCGGGGGAGCTGACCCGGCATGCCGAGCTGGCGGCCGGCGGGAACCGGTGGCTGCCGGGCGCGCCGGGCGACGACCTGCTGACGAGCGTGCGGCTCATCCGGAACAAGGAGAACCTGCAGCTCGACCATCTCGGGTTGCTGGTCATCTACGTCAACATGCGGACGCTCGTCGACCGGTTCCTCGACCTTTCGGACAACCGGTTGTATTCCGTGTTCAAGGACGGCGAACTCCTGCACGCCACCGGGGACGGCGCGGAGCTGGCGAATGCGGAGGAGCGTTTCGCAGGGACGAAGGGGTATGCCATCTTCGACTTCGACGGCCGCAAGCGATTCGCCACCTGGTACCGTTCGCGGGACGGCGAATTCCTGCACGTCAACATGATCGATTTCGACCGGATTGCCCGCAAGACGGCTTCGATCCGCAGCGGCATGGTGGCGTTCTACGTCGTCATGGGCGTGCTGTTCCTGCTCATCGCCAGCCGGGCGGCGCGCGGCATCACCCGTCCGCTCGAGCGGCTGATCGAGAAGATGAAGCTGGTGCCGAAAAGCGGCTTCGTGCTTCCGGTGACGGAGGAGGACCGGCAGCTGTCCCGCGACGAGACGGGCCAGATCCACCGCCATTTCCGCATCATGATCGAGAAAATCAACGAGCTCATCTCCGAAAACTACGAAAAACAGCTCCTCATCCGCGAGACGGAATACCGTGCGCTCCAGGCGCAGATCAACCCCCATTTCCTCTACAACACCCTCGACACGGTCGCCTGGATGGCGCGCATCAACAAGCAGCGCGACATCTCGCAGCTCGTCGAATCGCTGGGCCGGCTGCTCCGCGCCATCATCGGCAAGCGGGAGACTCTCGTCAGATTGTCTGATGAACTCGAAATCCTGTCGCACTACGTGACGATCCAGCGGTTCCGGTTCGGCGACCGGCTGGAATTTCTGCTGACCTGCGACGAAACGCTGAGGGATGCGCTCATCCCGAAGCTGACGATCCAGCCGCTGGTCGAGAACGCCGTCGTGCACGCGCTCGAAGCGACGGACGGCGTCTGTATCATCGAAGTGGACATCGGCCCGGCCGAATCCGGCATGGAGATCCGCGTGTGCGACGACGGCCCCGGCATCGACGAAGAGGTCGTCGCCGCGGTGAAGGCCGGCACCATGAAGCCGAAGGGATCCGGCATCGGCCTCGCCAACATCGAGGAGCGCCTCCGGCTCCTGTTCGGCGAGAACGCGGACCTTGTCGTGCAGCGCCGTCCGGAAGGCGGCACGGCGGTGACGATCCGGATGCCGGTCCGGCGAAAGGAGGAGACGGATGTATAGCGTGCTGCTCGTGGACGACGAGCGGATCATCCTGGAGGGGCTGTCCGTCGTCATCGATTGGGAGCGCCACGGCACGGCGCTCGCCGGCAAGGCGAAGAACGGCGCCGAAGCGCTGGAGATGATCCGCGAAAAGACACCCGACATCGTCATCACCGATTTGAAGATGCCGAACATGAACGGCCTGGAGCTGATCGCCGCCGTGCGGGAGGAGTATCCCGACATCGTCTTCGTCATCCTGTCCGGATACGATGAATTCGAATATGCCCAGCGGGCGATGCAGTACGGCGTGCGGCACTATCTGCTGAAGCCCTGCGTCGAGCAGGACATCATGGACACCCTCGACCGGGTCGTGGCGGAGCTGCGCGCCGCCGAAGAGCGCAAGCGGTACACGCAGGGCATCCGCGCCCAGTTCGAGAAAATGAAGCCGCAGCTGAAAGCACAGCTCCTGAAGGAATTCCTGACGAACAAGACATACACCATGAAGGACTGGGAGAGCAGCCGGGCGATCTTCGGCCTTCCCGGCGGGGATGCGCGGATCAGGCTTGTCCTGTTCGAGCCGGATGCGCCGGCCGGGCCGGAATATGAGCAGCTGTTCGCGCTGCAAAACATCGCTTCCGAATTGATCGGCGAAAGCGCGCAGGTCCACCTCGACGCCGTGATTGGCGAGCGCGTCGCCGTCCTGTGCGACGCCGCGCCGCCGGAGCGGCTGTTGCCCGTAATCGGCAATGTGCAGCGCGTCTACCAGGAATATTACGCCATCGAGACGACCGCCGCCGTCAGCGACGAGGCGGACGTCGGAAGCCTCCGACGGCTGTACAAGGAGACGCTGGAAAGCCTGTCCGGCCGCTTCTATCTCGGGGACGGCAGCATCATCACCCGAGCGGACACGCCGCAGCCGGCGAACATGCTCGATCTGCCGGATGCCGAGGAGCTGGCGCGGGCCGTACGGAGCGGCAGCGTGGACGAGGCCGCGGTGCTCCTGGCGGACTGTTTCCGGAGGCTGAAGGACATGCGCCTGGACGTGCAGGTCGCGAAAACGTACCTCGCCGAGCTGTACATGGTGCTCATCCGCCAGGCGCCCCAGGACCGGTTGGCCGGCTATTTCGAGCGGGCGGTGCCGTTCCTCGCCTCCGGGACGCTCGGGCAGATGGAGCGGACCATCCTGGATATCGCGCAGGAGATCGCTTCTTCCTATTACGACGCCAACTTGCGGCACCGGAGCGAGCTCGTCCGCCGCATGATCGCCTGCGTGCAGGAGCGGCTCGGCGACGAGACGCTGACGCTGGGGAAACTCGCCGGCGAAGTGTTTTTCATGAACGCGGACTACCTCGGCCGGCTGTTCCGCAAGGAGACGGGCGAGCGGTTCTCCAACTACCTGCTCGCGGCGCGCATCGAGCGCGCGAAGCAGCTCATCGCCGACTCCGGCCCAAGCGGCCTGCGGATCGGCGCGATCGCGGAGGCGGTGGGGTTCGGCAACAATCCGCAATACTTCAGCCAGGTGTTCAAGAAGCACACGGGGCTTACCCCCACGGAGTTCAAACGGAAAATGTCGGATTTTTGAGTCATTTGGTCGGAAAATTGAACACGCGCAACGCGCACGCCGGGCCGTGTACGGGAATGGTTGCCGGGCTAACGCCAGCCGAAATCTTTTTCCCCGGATTTTTGAACGCAGGTGATCGGAAGCTTTCGTATCGCCGCCGCGGCGAATCCGATTTAATGAGTGTTGAAAACACTTTCAGGTCAGGGGGATCAAACGGCGATGAATCGGAGACGAACGTTCACCGTTCTGTTTGCGGTGCTGCTTGCGCTGGCGACGGTGTTGTCGGCCTGCGGCGGCAGCAAATCCTCGGATGGCGGAGGATCGGGTTCCCCGTCCGCAAGCCAGCCGGCCGGCAGCGCATCGACCGCCGGTTCCGGTTCGGGCGGAGGCTCAAGCGGCGATGAGCCGAAGCCGGTCACGCTCAAGGTGCTCTGGTGGGGCGGCCAGACACGGCACGACAACACGCTGAAGATCATCGAGCTGTACCAGCAGCAGAACCCGCACGTCACGATCGAACCGGAGTTCACCGGCTTCGACGGCTACTGGGAGAAGCTGTCGGCGATGGTCGCGGGCAACAACACGCCCGACGTGCTGCAGATGAACTTCGGCGAATACCTGACCCAGTACGCCAAGAACGACGTGCTCGCCGACCTCAATCCGTTCGTCCAAAGCGGCATCATCGACACGAGCAAGCTCGACGCGGGCATCATGGAGTCTGGCGTCGTCGACGGGAAGCTGCTCGGCATCCCGCTCGGCATGAACGCGCTGACGGTCATCTATGATCCCGACCTGATCCAGAAGGCGGGCGCGAAGGAGCCGGCGCTCGGCTGGACGTGGGACGACTTCAAGGAAATCGCCCGCACGGTCCACAAGAACCTCGGCATCTACGGATCGCCGACGCTGGAAGCGAACAACATCCTCGAATATTACGCGCGCCAGAACGGCCAGAAGTTTTTCAACGACGAAGGCACCGGCGTGGGTTACGAAGACTGGATCTTCATCGATTACTTCAAATTGCAGGTGGAGCTGATCAAGGAAGGCGTCATGCCGACGCTGGACGTCATGCAGCAGCATTCGGCGCTGGAAGACCAGCTCATCGTGCACGGCAAGGCGCCGTTCGACGTCCGCTGGTCGAACCAGGTGGTCGCCCTGTCGAAGGCGGCGAACCGCCCGCTCAAGCTGACGGTGCTGCCCGGCCCGAACACGGAGAAGGGGCTGTTCCTGAAGCCGTCGATGTTCTTCTCGGTGGCGAAGAATTCGAAGAACGCCGAAGAAGCGGCGAAGTTCATCAACTTCTTCGTCAACTCTCTCGAAGTCGAACAGATCCAGAAAGGCGAGCGCGGCGTGCCGATCAACTCGGACATCCGCGAAGCGATCTCGCAGCAGCTGGATGAAGTGCAGAAAAACATGTTCGAATACATCGACCTGGCGGCGGCCAACAGCAGCCCGATCGACACGAACTATCCGCCGGGTTCCGCGGAAGTGCTGAGCCTGCTCGGCACCGACATCGAGGACAGAATCCTGTTCGACGAGATGTCGCCCGAAGAAGGCGAGAAAAAATTCCGCGAACAGACGGCGGAAATTTTGGCCCGCAAGCGGTGACATTTGCGGCCGGTCCGAAGGCGGCGCGAAGAGGCTTGCGCCGCAGCCGGGCCGGCTTTTTCCATCGGAAATTTCGGGGAAAGGGCGGATGTGCCGGTGGCAACGGAACAAGCAGCAGCGCCCGCGGCGGGAACCGTTTTTCGTGCGAGGCGGAGGAAACGCAAGACGGGCGGCTATCGCAACCTGACGGGGTACGCCTTCATCTCGCCGTTCCTCATCGGCTTCTTCGGGCTCACCATCATCCCGATCGCGATGACGCTGTACCTGTCGTTCACCGATTACAACATGCTCCGGCCGCCGGAATGGATCGGGCTGGAGAATTACGAGCGGATGTTTACGAAGGACGAGAAATTTTGGCACGCGCTGCGCGTCACCTTTTTCTATACGTTTACGGCCGTGCCTTTCCGGCTGATCGTCGCCCTCGCCATCGCGATGCTGGTCGCGAAGATCATCCGGGGCGCCGGCTTCTACCGGACGGTGCTCTATTTGCCCTCGATCATCGGCGGCAGCGTCGCCGTCGCCGTCATGTGGCGCCAGCTGTTCGGCCTGGAGGGCGCGATCAACACGATCCTGAGATGGATCGGGCTGCCGGGGGTGTCGTGGCTCGGCAATCCGAAGTACGCGATCTGGACGCTCATTCTGCTGTACGGCTGGCAGTTCGGTTCGTCGATGCTCATTTTCCTCGCCGGGCTCAAAAATATCCCGCACGAATACTACGAGGCGGCGAGCGTGGACGGGGCGGGGAAAATCCAGATGTTTTTCCGCATTACGATTCCCCTGCTCACGCCGGTGATCCTGTTCAACGTCGTCATCCAGCTGATCAACGGGTTCCTGGCGTTCACGCCGGCGTATGTCATCTTCGGCGACGGCCGGCCGCTCGGCGCGACGCTGATGTACGTGCTCTACCTGTTCCAGAACGCGTTCACGTTTTTCGACATGGGCTACGCGTCCGGCATGGCGTGGGTGCTGCTCGTCATCGTCGGGGTGCTGACGGCGCTCATTTTCAAAAGTTCGGAATACTGGGTGCACTATGAAACGAAGGGGGGCCGCTGACGATGCAACTCCGGCGCATTCCCTATGTGTCGCACGCGATCCTGATCGCGATGACGGTCTTCATGCTGTATCCGATCGCCTGGATGGTCGCCAGTTCCTTCAAGGAGAGCTCGACCGTCTTCGTGGACGCGGCTTCCCTCATTCCGAACCAGTGGAACTTCGACAACTACATCAATGGGTGGAAAGGGGTCGCCGGTGTCACGTTCACGACGTTTTTCGCGAACACGTTCCTGGTCGTCGGCTTCGCAACGGTCGGCAGCGTCCTGTCGTCGGCGGTCATCGCGTACGGTTTTTCCCGCATCCGTTTCCGGGGTCGCAATATCTGGTTCGTCTGCATGATGCTGACGATGCTCCTGCCGTACGAGATCGTCATGGTGCCGCAATACATCCTGTTCAATCAGTTCGGCTGGATCAACACGTATTTGCCGCTCATCGTCCCGACGTTCTTCGGCACGCCGTTTTTCGTTTTCCTGATGATGCAGTTCATCCGGTCGATTCCGTACGATCTGGACGAGGCGGCGGAGATCGACGGCTGCAACAAGTTCATGACGTTCGTGCGCATCATCATGCCGCTCATTCTGCCGGCGATGATGACGTGCGTCATCTTCTCGTTCTACTGGCGGTGGGACGATTTTCTCGCGCCGCTGTTGTACCTGAACAAGGTGTCGCTCTATACGGTGTCGCTCGCGATCAAGATGTTTTCCGACCCCGACAACGTGACGGACTGGGGCGCGCTGTTCGCGATGTCGACGCTGAGCCTGATCCCGGTGATCGTGGTATTTTTCGTGTTCCAGCGGTATATCGTGGAAGGGATTCACACGAGCGGATTGAAAGGATAGGAGGGCTTGTGGGATGACGATACTATCTGCCGGTGAACGGGAAGCGTTGCCGCGGACGCCGGTCGAGTGGGCGAAGGCGGCGTGCGACGCGGTGATGGCTGCGTTTGCGCCGGAGGAGCTGCCGCCCGCGGGGAAATGGCACTATCACCAGGGCGTTTTACTCACGGGCGCGCTGCAGGTGTGGGAGCGGACGGGGGACAGGCGGTATTTCGACTACACGAAGCGGTACGTCGACCATTTGGTGGACGAACTGGGCAACGTGGTCGTCGCCAAGGGCGAGCTGGATGCCATTCAGGCGGGGCTGCTATTGTTTGTGTTGGAAGATGAGACCGGGGACCCGCGCTACCGGAATGCGGCCCGCAAGCTGCGCGCCCTGTTCGGGACGTTCAACCGGACCCGCGAAGGCGGCTTCTGGCACAAGGATCATTACCCGTACCAGATGTGGCTGGACGGGCTGTATATGGGCGGTGTGTTCGCGACGCGGTATGCCCGGCGGTACGGCGAGCCGGAGCTGGTGGACACGGTGCTCCATCAGGAGCGGCTGATGCGGCAGGGGACGCTGCGCGGGGACGGGCTGCTCGTCCACGCCTGGGACGAGAGCCGGCGCGCCCCGTGGGCCGATCCGGCGACCGGGAAGGCGCCGGAAGTGTGGGGCCGCGCCCTCGGCTGGTACGGCGTCGCGCTGGCGGAAATTCGCGAAGCGCTGCCGGGGGACCATCCCGCGCGCGGCGATCTGGCGGCGAAGCTCGGCGCGCTGGCGGAAGCGCTGGTCCGCCATCAGGACGCGGAAAGCGGTCTGTGGTACCAGGTGGTCGACAAGGGCGACCGGCCGGACAACTGGCTGGAACTATCGTGCAGCAGCCTGTTCGTTTATATTATTGCGGAGGCCGTCCGGGCGGGCGCGGCGGACCCGGCGCTCCTGGACGCGGCTCGGCGCGGATTCGCGGGGATCACGGCGCGGGTGGAGTGGGACGAGGATGGCCGGTTTGTGCTGCCGGACATCTGCATCGGCACCGGCGTCGGCGACTACGCCCACTATATCGCGCGGCCGCGGAGCCGCAACGATCTGCACGGTGTCGGCACGTTCGTCTGGGCGTGCATGGCGATGGAGCGGGCGGCGTCAGAAGGGTGATGACCCGTGCTCTGCTGCAGCCCCCGGACGAAACAGCGACAAACGTATCATTATTTTTTCGTTTTCACCGCGGTTTGGATGGAATAAAGACATTTGTGCCATTATTTTCAGGCCGGCAGCCCGGAATCGAACAGATTTTTCCAATTTAATGATACAAAGTGCCATTATTTCCCCGAAAACCCCGTTTTCACGGGAAAATAATGGCATTTTTGTCGTTATTTTCGGTTCCGCGGATCCGGTGCCGGCTGTGAGGGTTTGAAGGCGGTTTTTCGGGACATCAGCTCAGGAACGCAAACAACATAAAGGAACCGATGGGCACCACCCAGAACAACGGGATCAAGTTCCACTTCCGGGCGGCGGCCAATCTCCCCTTGGAATAGTGTACCCAACTGACGATGACTCCGGCGAGAAAACCGGTCGGATACATCAAAATGAGCACAAACACGAGGAACAGCTACGGGTCGTCGGCCGCTTCGGGACTGTCGAACATCATGGTGGAGATCATGGCGAAATACATCCAGAACGGGCTAAAAACCAAGTACAAGCACTGCAGCGCAACCAGAGCGATCAGCGTCTTTTTTTTGTCCAATGTCAGTCCTCCCCGCTGTTGACCTCACATCATTTCGCTGCTGACGCTTCGAATTCCTCCAACCGCGTCCATAGTGTATTGATTGTAGCCGGCGCCAAAGAAATCGATCGGAAGGAGACGGCAGTCTCCCATGTACACGATCGGACAGCTCGCCAGGAAAACGGGCAAACGGGCGTGACGACGCGCACCTTGCGGTTCTACGACCGGAAAGGGCTGCCTAAGCCTTCTCACCTGTCGGAGTCGGGCAGGAGGTTTTACACGGACAAGGATTTGTTAACGCTGCAAAATATTTTGGTGCTTAAGTATTTGGGCTATTCGCTGGACGAAATCCGGACCATGCTGCGTTCGGACGCCGGACAGTTCAGCCGAAATCCGGTCCGCACAAAAATCGGGGCTGCCCCTCTTTGGGGCAGCCCGCATCCTTGTGCGCCCGGCATGGGCGATAACTCTAAGGTGAAAGTCCTGAACGGGGGTTGGCTGTACCAACCGTTAGCCTAAGGCAAGGGTGTCCGCCGCGAGGCGGAATCTGAAGGAAGCTGGCGGCAAAG
>Ga0310826_100332_pt1 | contig 56941 bp, 44 predicted proteins | sample WT_ome_FD_201306 | JGI IMG/M metagenome (GOLD analysis project Ga0310826, IMG submission 201306) | Sorghum-adapted microbial communities enriched on wild type (WT) sorghum from Joint BioEnergy Institute, Emeryville, California, United... ... | reverse complement strand
GCCGATGCTGTCGATCGCGGTTGTCGTGCTCATGGGGTGCCTCCGGTGCGGTTTGTCGGGCGGCGTCCGATGGCTCGGCTGGACAGGTCGTCGTCGTCTGTCCAGGCATCGGCCTCGCCTGCCAACCGGTCGGTGCGTTCGCGCTCGCGGTGCGGTGGGCCGGCCGCGCCCATGCCACCCAACGGCGGGGCCATCGGCATGGACTGGTTGGCCGGCAGGGAGGCGGCGTCAAGGTGCATCGGGGCGGCCGGGCCGGGGTTGCTTTGGCTGACGCTGTTGGTGGTGACCGTGGTGCCAAGCCGCACGCCCGGCCCCGTCGAGGCGGCCGCCTCCGCCCGGTCAGACCCGGTGGTCTGGCTGGAGCCGTCCGACGACCCGGTGGTCTGGCTGGAACCGCCCGATGACGCGGTGAGAAAGCTTGACAGCTCGGATCTGGTCTGCGCCCGTTCCGCCTCGGCCTCGACGAGCTCATCAACGGCGCCGAGCACCGCTTTCTTCGCGTCGTTGAGGGTGTCCACCCGCGTCAACTTGTCAGCGTCGCTGAGCGTGTCGTCGTCCAACGTCTCGCTGATCAACCGGTCAAACCCGTCGATCAGCGCCCGCCTCGCATCGCTGTGCGCGTCGCCCCGAATCTCCTCCGGCGTGTCAAGACCGGCATCGGACTGCTCATCGGCAAGCTCGTCGAGGACCTCGTCCACCACCGCCCGCGCATCCTCCAGCGCGTCCTGACGAACCTCCCGCTCGTGCGCGTCGATCCCACTATCGGACAGACTCTCCTCGTACTCATCCAACGCGCCATCGATGGCTTCCTGAACATCCTTCAGAGCATCCGCCCGAACCTCACCGTCGGTCTCGTCACCGTCCACGGCCTCGATGAGATCCCGAATGGCCTGCTCCGCCGCCTCCTGGGCATCACGCAACGCGTCCGCCCGCACCTGCTTCTCATGCGGATCAGCATCGGAGGCCTCATTCTCATCGAGAAGCTCCTGCAAAGCATCGTCGATCGCCTCCTGCGCATCCCGCAGAGCCTTCTTCCGCGTCTGCGCATCCGGATCGCTCGACGAGGTCGCCGGACGACCAGCCCCAGAACCCAACCCCGAACCAGCGCCCAACGACGACGGCAACGGAACACCCGAACCCCCCAGCAACGAGTCGATCGCATCCTCGACCGCCTTCTGCGCATCCTCCAACGCCTGCGCCCGCTCCGGCGAATCAGTCGGCCTCTTCAACGCCTCAATCGCATCAACAGCAGCCTCCTTAGCGTCCTCCAACGCCTCCCGCCGCTCCGGCGACACCCCACCACCCGACGAACCAGAACCACCAACCCCACCACCACCCAAACCCGCACCCAAACCATCAAGACCCGGCACACTCACACCCGGACCACCACCCGACGAACCCCCACCCGACCCACCCAAACCATCAAGACCCGGCACATCACCGCCGGAACCACCACCCGACAAACCCCCACCCGACCCACCCAAACCATCAAGACCCGGCACATCGACGCCGGGGCCGGTGCGGTTGTTGTAGCCGCTGTTGTTGTAGCCGCTGTTGTTGTAGCCGCTGTCGTCGTAACCGCTGTAGTTGTTGCCGCCATTATTGTTACCGCTGTTATTGTTATCGATAACAGGATCGAGACGCTTTACTTGAATTTCGATCGGCGCGAGAGCGGAATCCTTAGCCGTGTACCTCGCCGCAAGAATCATCAACAGCCGGCGCTGATGCGGGATCATGTAGTTCTCTTCGATGATTTGGACCGCGATACGCTTCGCTCGCTCCACGAGTTCCGTCGTCTGGGCCTCGTCCAGTCCGGCCTGCTGGGCCAACGCCCTGATGTCGGCCTCCACCCTCCTTTTTTCCGCCGCCTCAAGTTTATGGAAAGTATGGAATGCCTCGACAAATGCGACGTTGTGCGCAACGATTTCGTTTCCGACGGCTTGAATAGCCGCAGGGTACTTGCGCGCCGTATCGGCAACATCCCGGATGTGATTGACGATCTGCTCACCTCGCGCGAAGAGCGCATCGGCGGCCGCACCGGTCATTCTGACACTGAGCCCAACCACAATCTTTCGGAAGTCCCTCACGACAGCGTCCAGCGTGTCGACGTACCCCCGGAAGAACTTAGCGGCTTCCCACCACTCACTCGAGATGTCACCGGCGTCGTTGACAAGATGCTCGTACTCTTTCCACAGATCCGTCCAGTTTTTGATGTGGGCGAATGTCTGGCCCGTGGGGGGAGGCACATCCAGGGAGCCGACGAGGTTGTCTTTCGCCACCGTTGACCTCGCCCGCTAGCTTTCCGGATCGGTGGACTTGACCTCGGCCGAACTGAACCATGGCAACGTACTGGTCCAGCCGGCTTCCAGATAGACCCTGAACAGATCGTCGAACAGCGCTTCATTCGGACGGTTTTCTCGCCCGAGATGAACATCGATCTTGTCGGGATCGCCCTCGTGCCTGCCGTCGGCGCCGACCACCCAACCCAGATACGGGTTCCCACCAGTGTCATTACTGTCGTAGTTGGTCTTGAGCCCTGGGGGAAGGCGCATAGCAGTCGTCGCGTTCACGTCGTCGACCCACATCTGCAAGGCGTACAGGGTGGACGCGTTGTCAGCGTCGGCCCCGGTCAACGTCTCGGCGATGGTCTCGACCGCGTCCGCCAAGCCTTCGAACAACTCAGCGAGATATTCGAGATGCGCGGGCACGGCGTTGCCACGGTCGCCCACGATCGCCTCGAGCCATCCGGCCGCGTCCATTGTGTCCGGTCCCGCCTCAAGGCCCTGTGGCTTCTGCTTGTAGTACTTGTCGATCAGGTCCCTCGGGATGAGCTCACGCAGCTGCTTGGCGAAATTCTCCGCATCGCTAACCGAGATCGACGTTGTTCCCATGACGTGATCACCGCTCTCTCGCGACAACACATAGGTCCGGTCGACGCCGACCGGCGTCCCTCAGCCGGGTCGCCCGGGGTGTCACCTCAAAGAGGTAGTTCGCCATGTCCTCGACCTTGCCGATGACCTCGAGGTGGCCCTGATTGCCATCAGTAACCTCTCGAGTCACCGACGGCACGACCCGCCGTACCATCGGCGCACTGTCCGCGACACCGGCCATGCCACCATCCGCAGCCCGGCTGCGGCGTCCCCAGCACCGAAAGCCCGGCCGCCCCGGGGATATCCCTCACCGCTCGCTTTGCGCATCACCCCGCCCAATCGCCTGCGCGGACACCGCCTCATCGTCCTCATCCCGCCACACAGCCGGGTCACCATCAACCCACGTCGACCGCTGCCGCTCCTTGCCCGGACCGCCCATACCGGCCCCGCCCAGCGGCGGCGCCATCGGCATACCCTGGTTGGCCAGCGCCGCCGGATCCACGACCGGCGAGAACAGTGGGGCGGTAGCCGGCTGTCCGGCGCCACCACCCGCTGATGCCGGCACGATCCCCAACTGCGCGCCCAGCCCGGTGCGTACGCCCGTGGCACCCCCGGGCGAAGTGCCGCCGCTGGACAGGCCCGCACCAGTTCCGGCGGAGCCGCCGGACCCGGCACCGCCGGTAAGGAAACGCGACAGATCCGACTGCTCCCAAGTGCTCAGCCCCTCCAGCGCCCGCAGCGCCGCATCCTTCGCATCGGCGATCGCGTCCACCCGCACGGCCTTGTCCGCGTCGGGGAGGCTCCGGTTCTCGGTGGTGTCTTCGATCAGCTCGTCGAACGCGTCGGTGAGCTCCCGCCGCAGGTCGGCCAGGGCATCGTCGCGGATCTCCGTCAGCGAACCGGCCTTCGGCGTCTCCTTCAGCAGGTCACTGATGATGTCGTCGGCCGCCTGACGAACGTCGGCCAGGGCATCGTGGCGGATCGCCCGCTCCTGCGCAGCGACGCCGTCGAGCGAAGCGGCCAGGTCCTCCAGCGCGCCGTCAATGGCGCTCCGGGCCTGCTCCAAAGCCGCCGACCGCACGGCCGCGCCGAGATCCGAGGTGGCCGGCTGCGCCTGCTCGAGCAGCCCACTGATCGCCCGATCCGCCGCATCCCGAGCCTGCTGCAACGCCAAAGCCCGCTCCCGCGCCGCCGAATCAGACAACGGACCCGAACCGCCGGGACCCGGGTCATCGTCCAGCAGATCACCAATCGTCTGAGCAACGGCAGCCCGCGCCGCCCGCAGCACATCGGCCCGATCAGTCAAGCCCGCAAGCCCGGTACCAGCCAAATCGTCAATCGCATCACCAACGGCCCGCTTCGCATCATCCAACGCCTGCGTCCGCACGGCCGAGTCACCCGGCCTCCGCAACGCATCAATCTCAGCCAAGGCCGCCCGGCGGGCATCCTCCAACGCCCGGCGCTGCGGCAACGAAAGCGCAGACCCGCTACCCGCCCCGGAGGACCCGCCCGGCAGGAGCGAGTCGATGTAATCCGGCAAAGCCCGGCCAAGCGGCGAGTACGCCGGCAAGGCCGCCGGGACACCGGACCCACCGGAACCGAAATCTGAGCCCAACCCCGGCATCGCGGAACGCAGCGACAAACCCGGTCCCGAAGACCCCACCCCCGCCGAACCCGTGGGCAAGCCACCCGCACCGCCGCCGATCCCCAGGCCCGAGCCACTGGTGTCGATCCCCGGTCCCAGGCCCGAACCACCGGGGTCGAAACCGGCCCCCGCTGCGTTGGCCATCATCCGGTTGATGGCATCGTTGGCCGCCTTGGCGGCCGCTCGCCGAGCCTGGTCCGCGCCGGCGGAGGCCCCCGGGCCGGAGCCCGCACCACGACCGCCCGACCCGCCGCCGGACCTGTTGCTGTGGCTCGAGCCCGGGCCCTGCCCGAAGAGCGATTCGGGATCGGGGATAAAGTTCGAGCCGGAATCATTGCCGCCGGGACCATTGCCGCCGGGGCCCGGGCCAAAGCCTCCTGAATACTGGTATTCCGTTTGTTCGATCTGAATTGAGAAGGGCTCCAGCCGACTGTGCTTGTCGGCGTACTTGGCGGCCAGGATCATGAGCAGCTTCCGCTGGTGCGGAAGGTGCAGGTTCTGCTCGACCATCTGGCGCGCGGCCGCTTCCGCCCGTTTCCTGTGCCCCTCGGTCCACATCGCCTTGGCGTTGTGATACCAACTTTTCATCCACTTGACGAACGCCTCCGCTTCGGCGTCGGCCAGCTTGTCGAAGACGTTCTTCGCGTCCCAGAACGCCTTCGCGTACACCTTGATGTCGTGGCCGGTCTGGTCGATCGGCACCGGCGACTCGCGGAGGGCGTCGGCGACCGTCTTCATGTACGCGACGATCTCGGCACCGCGCGCCTGCACCGCTCGGCCGGCGGCGCCGCGGAACTCGTGCTCGAGATCGGCCAGCAGGCGCGTGAAGTTGCCGCGAACCGTGTCGAGCACCTCGACCTGTGCTCGTATCGCCCGGGCCAGATCCCACCAAGCGTCAAGGGTGGCCTGGTTGTCCTGCACGATGTCCTTGACGAAGGTGAACAGCTGGTCCCACGTCTGGATCTTGGCGAAGGTCTGGCCCAGCGGCGGGGGATCATCCAGCGAACCGACGTACTTCTCTTCGATGGCCAAGAGGACCACCCTACTTCACGACATACCCGTCGGGCAGGAACATGAAATCCGGCGGGTCCTTCACGGCTGAGCTACCCGGCTGATCGGGGAGGTCTTGGAATATCTCCTGATAGACGTCAGGCGCCGGCGCCTCCGACTTGTCGGGCAGGTCGATGGTGAGGCCGTCGCTACCCGTGACCCGATCACCGGTGTCGGTGACTCCATAGAACAGCCGCGGATCGCCGCCTCGGTCCCCGGTGTCGTAGCTGGTCCGGTCGCCCACGTAGGAGTGCACGACCGGCGGCAGAAGACTCGGATCGGGCGACGAGGTGAGCCACGCCTCGATCGCCGAGATACTGCTGGCGCCGTCGCCGTCCGCACCGGACATGAGCTGCGCGGCCTCCTCGATCGCCTCGGCCATCGACACGAACGTCGCCTGCACCAGCTTGGCGTGCGCGATCAGACCGGCCCTGCGGTCCTTGACCACGGCCTCGAGCCACTGCGCGGCGTCCATGCCCTGCGGTCCGGCGTTCACGGCGTACGTGTTCAGCTGCTCGAAATCGGCGATCATGTCCGTCGTGATGAGGCTCCGGAGCCGGGTGAGCAGGGAGGGCAGCCCGGCACCGACGTACGTCTCGTTCGCCATCGGTGTTCATCACATCCTTCGACGCCGCTGTGGTCGCGCCGCGCCGAGCCCATGCAACCACCACACCGGCCGCACGCGCCCCGCCCGACCGCGATACCCCGTCAGGGCGGGGGAGAACCCTCACGGATCGTCGGCGCGCGTCGCCCTGCCCGGCCACCCGCGCGTCACCTGCCCACCGGCTGTGTCGCTTGGGCCGCGGCGGTACTCAGCACGGGACCGGTGGGCAGCAGGGCCAGCAGCTCTCCGCTCACCGGCACGGCCGCACCGGTGGTGTAGCCCAGTGCCTGCAGCGACTCATCGTCGGCGACGGGGTATTTGACCCCGGACTCGGTGATGAGATACACGGTGCCGGGCGATGTGTCGTTGCGGGCGAGCACGCCGGACGCGGCCGCCACCACGGCTTCGTCCGCGTTGGCCCGGGTCGAGGCCGGCCCCGAGAGCGGCACGGCCGTGGCGAGGGCGGCCGGGGGCATGAGCGTGGCCTCCACCGTCGGTGCGATCGTGCTGAGCGTATGCCGGATGCAGGCGATGTCCGCCCCCGTGCTGTTGGCCGCCTCCGGCGGCGCCGGCGGGTAGCCGGTCACGAAGGTGGTCAGGTCGACCACGCCGGCCGCCGCGACCTCGTCCGCGCTGACCGGCACCCGCCGGACCGGCGCGTCGCCGTAGGCCGCCTGGGTCGCCGGGTCCGCCAGCACCAGAGCGGCGACCGTCCGGCTGAGCAGCGCGAGCCCGTCCGTACGCAACAGGAACAGTTCCGAAGTGGACAGTGCGGGGTTGTGCCACTCGTAGACCCGGCCGACGACGCCCGGCTCGCCGCCCAGCGTCGGTCCGGTCGTGCCGCGGGCGGGCACCACGGGGAAGCCGAGATCCGGTCCGGCCGGCACGGAGTTGATCCAGGCCTCGGTGACCGGCAACGGCTCCAGCGCGGCGTAGCCGAGCGCCACCAGCGCGGCCGCGTTGGCGATCCGGTGCCGCTGACCATGCCAGATCAGGTACACCGTGCCGTCCAATGTGGAGACCAGCAACGCCTGATCGTCGGACAGGGCGGGTGCGGCGGCGCCCGCCGGCCCCAGCACCACGGTGGTCCTCGTCGAGCCTCCGGACGCCGGCCGCGCGCAGACGCTCCACGGTCCGGTGTAGAGCGACCGGGTCGACGGCAGGTTGTCCGGCGCCCCGGGAATGCCGATCGGCGCCCCCACCGGAAGCCCGGACAGCGCATCCCGGGACACGGTGACGACGGGCGCTCCGCTGCCCAAGACCAGCCGGGCCGAGGCGAAGTTCAGCACCGGCAGCAGCGTGCCGTCGGCGTAGACGTACCGCGCGCCGGTCTCCTTGACCAGGACGATGGAGCCGCTGGTGGCCTGCCAGGCGTTCGGACCGCCGGGGCGGAACAGTCCGTAGATGGCGAACCCCGCCGCGATCAGCACCATGATGAGCACGCCCACGGCCGTGCCGATCGACGGACGTCGGTTGGGCCGCTGCAGCGTGTCCGGCTCCCCGGTGAGCAGACCGGCGGCGAGCCGGCCCACCAGGAAGAAGTACGCCTGGGCCTGATCCCGCTTGGTGGTCACGCGAACCCGCTCGCCCAGATCCGGACGGCTTGATACAGGCCGAGGACCGCACCGAGCAGCGGCAGGACCGCCACCGCGACGAGGGTCTCCAGCAACTCGGCCCAGCGGCCCCAGTACGGGGCCAGCCGCCGGCCGGGCAGCGTGGCCCCGCCGATGGCGAGCAGCACCCCGATCGTGGCCAGGGCAGGCAGCAGCACAGCGGCCCGCACAAAGAAGTCATGCTCCATGCTCCAGCGCACGGCCGCGCCGCCCGCGAGCACCACCGCCGGCGTGACGACCGCCCAGCGCTGCACGGCGATCCGCATGTGCCGGGACCGCAGCAGCAGCCAGGCCGCCACGGTCAACGCCAGGATCAGCGGCCACCGGCCACCCGGCACGATCACGGCCAGGCCCAGCAGCGCCTGCGCGATGCCCAGGCCCAGACACAGCGCGGTCAGAAAGCGGATCGAGGCCGTGCCTCGGCTGACCACGACCTCCTGTGGCACCGGATCGATGTCCTCGCCGAGCTGCTTGGCATCGCCGGGCAGCAGCGGCAGGCGCAACCCGCTGAATCGGAACGCGAACAACGGCAGGAACAGGCTGGCGACCAGCGACACCACCAGGCCGATCGCCGCGGCCCGTTGCGTGGTCAGGGCCCCGGCCGCGACGACGACCGCCGGCAGACTCACCGCCAGGACGAGGGTCATCGCCCCGGCGAACAGCAGCAGGGCGTCGGCCACGAGCGCGAGGCCGATGCTCAGACAGGTGAGTGCCGCGATGGACGCCGTGCCGACCAGCAACGGCCAGTCACCGGTCGGATCGGCCCACTGGCCCGCGTACCAGCCAGCCGCGGCGGCGCTGACGGCGGCGACGCCGGCCAGCACCGAACCGATGACCGGACGGGCGGCCGCGCGGCTGGCCAGACCGGCGCCGAGCAACAGCGCAATGCTCAGGCCGGCCGCGATGAGGGCGCGCAGGTGGTCGGGTCCCCCACCGATCGCCAGCACCGGCACCGCCAGCAGGAGGGCGACGGCCGCCAACGCCGACCACGTGGCGGCGGAGCGGGCCGGAGTCCAGATCCCGGGCGCGTCGCGCACCTGCTCGGCGATGCCGTCCACCAGGTCGTCGAACTTGACGGGGGGCAACTGCGGAGCGCGCGGGCGCAGGTAGATGGTCTCGCCGTCGAGGAGCTCGAGTTCGGCCGGCGTGCGCTCCTCATCCAGCGGCGGCCCGGTCAGGCGCGTCGCGACGTAGCCGTCGTGCTCGGTCCCGCGGTCGGCCGCATCCGGGTCGAGCAGCGACAGCACCGTGGGCAGCACCTCAACCAGCGCCGCGTCGGCCGGAATCGCCAGGTCCGTCGAGGCCGAACCAAGGACGAACCGTAGCCGTACCGGCGCTCGCGTGCGATGCTGGGTGCGCTCCTCCATCGTGTGGTCCGGTTCCTTCCTGCCCAGGTTGAGAAAACCGACACCGCGGCGAAAGCTAGCCGGCGCTGCGCTGCACCCCGGGCGGGCGCGGGCAACGCCGCGAAGTCGCGGGAGAACCCTCACGAGAGGAGCAGCCCGATGGGCACGGTCATCTTCGTCCGCAAGGCGCGCCGCGCCGGTCCGGTCGCCTCGACCAGCGACGTGGAGCTGCAGGCCCCGCCCGTGGTGCCCGAGCCGCCGGTCGGCGGCGTCGGGCAGGTCCTGCTGTACGTGCCCATGGGCGTCGGCTCGCTCGCCATCATGCTGATGCTGCTGCGTCCGGGCGCCGGCATACTCGCCTACGTCGGTGTCGTGATGATGGTGTTCTCCGTGCTCGGCATGGCGATCGTCCCGTTCCTGCGCAACGCCAGCGACCAGAAGGAGAACGCCCAGGGCGACCGGCGGGACTACATGCGCTACCTGGGCCAGCAACGGCGTCGGGTGCGGGCGTCCCTGATCGACCAGCACCGGGCCGCCCGCTGGCTGCACCCCGACCCGGCCGGGCTGTGGTCCATGGCGCTCAGCCAACGGCTGTGGGAGCGGCGGACCGCCCACGACGACTTCGGGGAGGTCCGCGTCGGGATCGGGACCCGCAAGTCGGCCAGCCGCCTGATCGCCCCGGAGACCAAGCCGGTCGAGGACCTGGAGCCGCTCTCGGCCCACGCCCTGCGGCGCTTCCTCCGGGCATACTCCACATTGGAGAACGCCCCGATCGCGGTCTACCTGCGGGGGTTCGCGGTGATCCAGTTCGACGGCGACCGGGACGCCATCCGCGCTCTGGCCCGCGCCATGCTCGCCCAGGCGGTCGTGGCCCACGGGCCGACCGACCTGCGGGTGTTGGTGTGGGTGAACGACGAGACCCGGGACAGTTGGGCGTGGGTCAAGTGGCTGCCGCACGCCCAGGACGACGAGCATCCGGACGCCGCCGGGCCGCGACGCCTGTTCGCCCACGACGAGGCCGAGGCCGAGCGGCTGTTCGACTCCCTCGGCCTGAATCAGCGGCCCGGTTTCGAGCCCGACACCCCGATCACCGGTACCGAGCCGCTGGTCATCGTGGTGCTCGACGGCGCGACCCTGTCGGAGGATCATCGCATCGCCGCCGAGGCCTACCGCAACACGGTCGTGCTCGACGTCGGCGGAGCACTGCCGTGGCGGTCCCGATCACACACGCTGTACCTGAGCGTCACCGCCGAGAAGGCCGAGATCGTCTCCTTCGACCACCTCGGCAAACCGAGTACCCGGCCGCTGGGCCGGCCGGACGCGCTGGGCGTGGCCGCCGCGGCCACCCTCGCCCGCGGCATGTCGCGGTACCGCCTCGGCCACGTGATCGACGTCGAGGAGCCACTCGTCACCGACTACGACCTGGCCAGCCTGTTGGGCATCGATGACCTGATGAACTTTGACCCGGTCGCGTACCGGGCCGGGCGCCCGCCGCGGCAACGGCTGCGGGTTCCCATCGGGATCGCCTCCGACGGCACCCCGGTCGAGCTCGACATCAAGGAGGCAGCCGAAAACGGCATGGGACCCCACGGGATCCTCATCGGGGCCACCGGATCGGGCAAGAGCGAGCTGCTGCGGACGCTGGTGCTGGCGCAGGCGACCCGCCACTCATCCGAGGACCTCAACTTCATCCTCGTGGACTTCAAGGGTGGCGCCGCGTTCCTCGGCTTCGAGAAGCTGCCGCACACCTCGGCCGTCATCACCAACCTGGAGGAGGAGCTCGAGCTGGTCGACCGCATGCAGGACGCGCTCACCGGCGAGCTCATCCGTCGGCAGGAACACCTGCGCGCCGCCGGCAACTTCGCCTCCCGCCGCGACTACCAGAAGGCCCGGGAGGAAGGCGCTCAGTTGGAACCGATGCCGGCCCTGTTCATCGTGGTCGACGAGTTCAGTGAGCTGCTCACCAACAAGCCCCAGTTCATCGAGGTGTTCGCGATGATCGGGCGGCTCGGGCGAAGCCTCGGCGTGCACCTGCTGCTGGCCAGCCAGCGGCTCGACGAGGGTCGCATCCACCAGATCGAGTCCCACCTGTCGTACCGCATCGGTCTGCGGACCTTCTCCGCCATGGAGAGCCGCAGCGTGCTTGGGGTACCGGACGCGTACGAGCTGCCCAACGTGCCCGGCAACGGATACCTCCGTCCAGACACCTCCACCCTCATTCGCTTCAAGGCGGCCTACTCGTCCGGGCCCTACCGACCGGCCCGCCGGTCGCGCCGCGGCCCGTCGGCCAGCAAGCTGGTGCCGTTCGACACCGCGCACGTGGCCCCGCAGACGGCCGACGAGCCCGAACCCGAGCCGGAGGACGAGAACGAGAAGCCGCCGTTGCAGGTGGACCTGCTGCTGAACCGGCTGCGCGGCATCGGCCCCGCCGCCCACCAGGTCTGGCTCCCTCCGCTCAAGGAACCGTCCACTCTGGAGAAGCTGCTGCCCCCGCTGGTCGACGATCCCCGGCTCGGCCCACGCCCGGTCGGCGACCTCGGCACGTCGACCCTCACCGTGCCGCTGGGTCTGATCGACATGCCGGCCCAGCAGCGGCGGGAGTTGCTGCAGGTCGACCTCTCCGGCGGCGCCGGCAACGTGGGCATCGTCGGGGCGCCACAGAGCGGCAAGAGCACCCTGCTGCGCACGCTCATGTGCGCGCTGGCCCTCACGCACACCGCCAACGAGGTGCAGTTCTACTGCCTCGACTTCGGCGGCGGCACGCTCGCGGCCCTGGCCCGGCTCCCCCACGTCGGCAGCGTCGCCAACCGGCTCGACCGGGACCGGGTGACCCGGACGGTCCTGGAGATGTCGAACCTGCTGGCCTACCGGGAGAACCTCTTCAGCGTGCACAACATCGACTCGATGGCCAGCTACCGCAGGGCCAAGCGGGCCGGGGCCTTCGCCGACCTGGACCCCTATGGGGATGTGTTCCTCGTTGTCGATGGGTGGTACACAGTCAAACAGGACTTCGAGGAGCTCGAGGGACGGTTCATGGAGATCGCCGCTCGCGGGCTCGGCTTCGGGATCCACCTCGTCATCGCGGCCAACCGGTGGGCCGAGATGCGGCCGTGGCTGCGCGACGTGCTCGGGACCAAGCTCGAGCTGCGCCTGGGCGACCCGATCGACTCCGAGGTCAACAGCAAGGTGGCCGCCACGGTGCCGGCCCGGCCCGGCCGCGGCCTCACCATGGACCGGCTGCACTTCCTGTCCGCCCTCCCCCGCATCGACGGCGACACCGGGACGGCCGACCTCGCGGAGGCGACCGCGGAACTCGTCGCCGCCCTCGACCTGCCGACCGCACCCCGCGCCCCGCAGGTTCGCCTGCTGCCGACCACGCTGCCAGCCGCGGCGCTGCCCGGCCCCCGCGCGGCCTCGCCAACCGCCGACGTGCAGCTGCCGCTCGGCCTGGACGACGTCCAGTTGGCCCCCCTGTGGCACGACTTCGACGCCGATCCACACCTGCTCATCTTCGGCGACTCCGAGACCGGCAAGACCAACCTGCTGCGTCACATCGCGCGTAACATCGCGGCCCACCACCGGCCCGACGAGGCCCGCATCATCTTCGGCGACTTCCGTCGCCAGCTCTACGACGCGGTGCCGCAGGAACACCAGGTCGGCTACTCGGTCAGTCCCGACACGCTCACCGAGACCCTCAAGGAGGTCGCCACCCACCTGCGTGCGCGGGTGCCCGGCCCCGACATCACGCCCGACCGGCTGCCGCTGCGCGACTGGTGGACCGGCGGGCGGCTGTACATCCTGATCGACGACTACGAGCTCGCCGAAGGATCGGGCGAGTCGCCGCTGCAGTCACTGGTGCCGCTGCTGGCCCAAGGGGCGGACATCGGCCTGCACGTCGTCCTCGCCCGGCGCACCGCGGGCGCCGGGCGCGCGTTCATGAACCAGGCACTGCGCCGGATGTGGGAACTGGGCAGCCCGGCCCTGCTCTTCTCCTGCCCGCGGGACGAGGGCACCTTCCTCGGGACCGTCAAACCCCGGCTGCTGCCGGTCGGCCGCGCTCAGCACATCGACCGGCGTCGCAATGTCCGGTTGGTGCAGACTCCACTGTCCCCCACCGACCGCCACTGACCTCGGCGGCTCATGCCCGGCCCGGCGCTGGCTCAACCGGCGCCGGGCCGCCCCCCAGGGCCCAGAAACTCACTTTCGGGGCAGGCACGGACGCTCCCCGAGCCCAGAAACTCACTTTCGGGGCAGGCACGGGCCGGGCCGGAGCAGGCGCGGGCCGGGGCAAGGGCGGGTTACGACCGGGGCGGGTCGGAACTGCTTGCCAATTCCGCTCCGGCGACCTGCGCGGAACTCCGCGTCGTCTGCCGGGGCGGACTCGGCGAAGGATTCCCGGTCACGCGCAGGACGCGGGCCGGCTGCCAGCGGCGGCGGTGCCCGGCCGGTCCGAGCACCGCCAGCAGGCCGGCCAGACCGGCCACCAGCAGCATGGCCCCGACCCCCAGCAGCACGAGCAGTCGCCCCGGACGGGGCGGCGGCGGCGCCACGATCGTGACCGGTTGCGGCTGCGCGTGTACGACCAGGCCGCCCGGCCCCTCCTCGGGCAACACCGTGGTCAGCGCCGCGACCGGATCCACGATCCCCCAACCGAGCGCCTCATCCGGGACCGCGGCGGCGTGGTCGGCCGTCACGAGCAGCCGATGCCGCACCTGCGCGGCGGTGAGACTCGGCCGGTAGGAGCGGACGAGCGCCGCGACCCCGCTGACGAACGCCGCCGCGTAACTCGTGCCGCTGCCCACGAACAGACCCGGCCCGCCCGGACCGATGCTCGTCACGTCCACCCCCGGCGCCGCCAGCTTGATGTAGGAGCCGGGACGGGAGAAGGTTGCGGGGACGCCGTAGCGGTCGACCGCGGCCACCGCGAGCACCGTGGGCAGCGCCGCCGGGTAGACGGGGTCGCTGGACGACCTGTCCCCACCCACCGACGCGACGACGAGCACGTCGTGGCTCTCGGCGTACGCGACGGCGTCGACCAGGGACGGGTACGCCACCGGGGTGCTCGCCGAGACGTTGATGACCTTCGCGCCTGCGTCGACCGCGGCCCGTATCCCCTGTGCGAACAACTCGGGGTCGCCCTCAGAGGTCGCGGTCGCCCGGATCGGCAGGATCCGGACGTCCGGGGCGAGGCCCGCGAAGCCGATGCCCCACGTCGGCGCGGCCGCGATGATTCCGGCGACAAAGGTGCCATGGCCGAGGCAGTCCGTGTTGGCCGGGCCCCCGGGAGCCAGCAGGTCGATGCCGCGCTCCACCCGCCCGGCCAGCTGCGGAGAGGCGCCGTCGACGCCGCTGTCCACCACCGCCACGAGGACGTTGGCCCCGGTGCTGAACGCCCAGGCCCGTTCCGGCTGCAGCAGCTCCTGGGCCCAGGGAATGGTGGGATCGATCGTTGACGACGCTTGGAGGCACTCCTCCGCGGCCCGGGCGGCGAACGACCGGCCCGCCGACGCGGTCGCGTCGAGCTGCGCTGGGCCATGGCTCAATGCCGGGCCATGGCTCAGCGCCGGGCCGTTGCCCAGTGCCGGTCCGTGGGAGATCGGCGCGACCGCGAGCATCACCGCGGCGATGGCGACCAGGGCCCGGTGCGTGGCGGCAACCGTCATGACACGCCGACCTCGCCTTCTCGTACGTTGGCGTCGCGGTACCCGGGGGGCTGGCCGGCCAGCCGGGCAACCAGCTCCGGGTCGTCGATGACGCGAAGTCCGGCCGCTCGCCGCTGGGCGAGCACGTGCTCGAGCCGGGCGAGAGCGGCTTGGTCAGCCTCGGCGAGTTCCGGGCCGGTCGGCTGTTCGTCCGGGGCCAGCTCCCGCAGCAGCACCGCGGTCGGCGGCGCCGGACTGGCCGTGTCCGGCGCCCCTGTCTGTCCATCATGGACAGCCAAGACCCGGAACCGACGCCCCGGGCCGAAGACGACCTCATCGACCTCCCGCCCGGGCGTGAGCACCGAGACCTGCCGCGCCGAGCGGGGCAGCAGCAGGAAGTCCACGTCCGCGCCCGGCACCGTGATGTCGCTGGCCGCACTCGCGCTCAGGAACGCCGGCTCGGTCACGACGGAGCCGACCGGGTAGAGAGGCGACGCCGGCTGCCCGAGCCGGGCCTGGCACAGCACCGGCCGACGGTGCAACGGGAGTTGGCGCAGGCCCGAGACCAGGCAGGCGACGTAGCCCGCCAACGGCACCGTCTCGCCGTGGCGAAGCGCACGGTTGAGGCCGACCGCGCCGTCCGGGGACGCGCCGAGGTAGAGGCAGACCGCCACGAAATCCGCCTTCGCCGCCACCGTGGCGTCGCGACGGAGCACCGGCCACGTCGCCATCGCCGCATTGACCAAGGCCAGCAGGTCGGTGAAGCGCCGTCCGAGGGCGGCTGCGAAGGCCTGCTGCTCCTGCTCATGGCTCGCCCGGTCGGCGACCGGCTGGGCCACGGCCGGCTGCCACCGGGGTCCGTCGGGGCGGACCGGAGGATCGACCCGCGCCTCGTCGGGGGTGGCTGGGTCCGCGGTCACCGGGTCGACGAATGCCACTGGAGCAGGCGCCGGCGCGGTGGGCGACGACCCGGGCTCCAGACCGGGGGAGTCCAGGTCAGGATCAACGATCGTCACCACGGGTGAGGGAGCCAGCCGGAGCACCGGCGGCGGATTCGGGCGGCCCGTGGGCTCGGCCAGCCCGGTCACCGCGCCGGCCGGTGACGCCGCCGGACCCGCCGATGACCAGGACTCCTCAGACCCGGCGACGACCGCCTCCTCCGGTGGCCAGGACGCGTCGCGCCCGGCCACAACCACCTGCCCGGTGGACCGGAGTTCCGCGGAGTTCGTCGGAGCGGAACCTCCGAACAACTCCGCGGAGCTCGCCGGAGCGGAACCCGCGGACAACTCCGCGGAGCTCGCCGGAGCGGAACCTCCGAACAGCTCCGCGGAGCTCGCCGGAGCGGAACCTGCGAACAACCAATCCGCCTCAGCGACGGCCGCCTCCTGCGGCGGCCATGAGTCGTCCACACTGGACAGCACGGATGAACTGGACAACACGGATGGACCGGACGGAACAGCCGGGCTGGACGGAGCGGCCGTACTGGACGGAGCGGCCGTACTGGACGGAGCGGCCGTTCCGACCGCCTCCACCGGTCGGCCCGGTAGCCGACCGGTCAACTCCGCAGCCAGCGAGGCGATCCTCCGCAGCGTCTCCTCGTCCGCCACTCCGGCTACCTCCAGGCGCGGCGGCTCGGGCTCGGCGCCGGCGTCGAGCAGGACCCGACGCAGCATCGTCACCAGGTCCGCCGGGACGGCCTGGCCAGGGCTGCCGACCACGAACGTCCACCGAGGAGGATCGAACACCGCGAGCACGCCGGTGGCATAGACCTGATCGGGGCGCACCAGGATACCCGCGGGCAGCACCTCGGCAACGGCCACCGGTGGCTCGCCGTGCCGGTACAGACGGTCGGTCTCACGGTGCCAGCCGGAGGCGAACACGGCCGGTGGGCGGGGCAGGGCTGGGGAGGTCAGCTCCGCCAACGGCACGGGAAGCCGCGTGCGCAGTCGCGCGAGCAGCTTTGTATCGACCTCGGAGAATTCGTCACCACCCAACGAACCGAGCACGACGCGACCACCACCCCGCCGGCTCAGCGCCTCGGCCGCCTCCAGCGTCACCGCCTGCAGCACGCTGGCCGCCCCCGGATGGGCGAGCGCGGCCGGAGTGCACCGGACCGGCAGGTCCGCGGTCGCCGGGAAGACCGAACTCAGCAGATGCCAGAGCAGGAAGGGCTGGTCGTCGCGGTGGGACACCGCGACCCCGCCCCCGTACCACTCCACGAACAGGTCGCCAGGCAGCGACCGGGAGCCCGGACCACGGTCAGCACCCGATCTGGCCGGAAGAAGGCGGCTCCTGCGCCACAAGACCCTCACCCTCCCGGGCAGCGGCCGGCCCCGGCCCACGCCACTGCCGTCCGCGTCGAGACAGCACCGCATCACACCGCGCCGCCGGCCACCGCGCCGACAAAACGACCGAACCGAAGACCAACAGCCGGGAAAACCCCCACGAAAGCCGGACCGAACCGGGACGGGGCGCCGACCGTTAACCGGTGGCGCGGGAAACCCCCGAAGTTGGCGTCGGTCGATGGCCGTACGGTCACCGCACCACGCCCGCGTGACCAGAATCGATGTGCTCGTGATGTGGGCGGTGGAGCCGGCCGCGGAGGGAGTGGCATGGGGCGACGACGGCCGGGCTACGCGGGTCGTTCGGACGTACACGCCGCCCTCGACGCGGCGAGGCGGGACACCAGCGGGCAGGGCCGACTGATACTCGTGCGGGGACCCCACGGCATCGGCCGCTCGACCCTGCTGCGAGCAGTCGGTGAGAGCTGGCGCCGGGACGGGATCCGCGTGATCGAGGCGACGCTGGTTGACGCGGTTGATGCGGCCGGGTTCGACGCCCTGGTGCAGGCGGTCCGCGAGCAGTTCGAGCGCATCGGCGATTCGCGGCCGCTGGCGGCCACCGGCCGGCTCGCCGCCGCGGCGGCTGCCCGGCGCGATGCCGCCGACCAGGGTCCGGGTTCGTTGCTGCGAGCCGCGGACGCCCTGGCCGATCTCGGGCGGAGGCTCCGAGCCGGCGGGCCGACCGCGTTCCTGGTCGACGACGCCGATGCCGTCGCCGCACCGACGCTGGCCCTGACCACCCTGGCCCGCGCCGAATGCCTCGTGGTTGCCGTGGTCGCCGCGCCGACCCGCGCCGGCGCGCTGACCCGCGCCGCCGACACCGTGATCGAGCTTGCCCCGCTGTCGCCCGAGGCCGCGGCACAGGCGCTCGGCGAGCGGTTCGGCGGCGTCGTCGACGACGGGCTGCTCACCGCGCTGTGGCTGGCGCTGGGCCCTCTGGCCGGCCATCCGGCGATTCTCTTCTCCACAGTGGAGCAGCTGGAACGGGAGGGCCGGCTCCTGCGGGTGAGCGAAGGCCGTCGCCGGCACCTCTGTCTGGCGGATCCGCCGGAGGCGATCGCGCTGGCGCCCCAGGCCCCGCTCGTCACCCTGGTCCGGCGCCTGGGCCCGGCCGCTGAGCGGCTGGTGACGGCCGCCACGGTCCTGCCCGTCGGGATGGACGACCTCCCGCTGCTGGCCGAGGCGACCCTCGGCGATGCCGACGAGTACGGACGTGTGGTGGACGACCTCGTCGCCGCGGGCGCGCTGGTGATCGCGGACGGCCGGCTCGCCCCGGTCTGTCCGGCGCTCGGAGCCCGCCTCACCCAGGAGTACGGGGCCACCGCCGTCCGCCGCCTGCACCGGGCCGTCGCCGCGGCGCTGCTCCGCCGCGAAAGCCGGGGTGAACGGACCGACCGCCGTGCCCTCGCCGACCACGTGACCGCGGCGGGGCCCACCATGCCCCGCGACGCCCGGATGGCCGCCGGCCTCGTGGGGGCGGCCCGGACCGTCGCGCAGCGCGAGCCGGCCCGGGCCGCCCGGTGGCTGCGCAGCGCCCTGCAGCACGTCGACGCCGGTCCGGGCGCGGACCGCGTCCTCGACCTGCTGCTACCCCTGCTGGTTCGGACCGGCCGGTACGACTGGCTCGCCGAGGCCGTCGTCGCGGTGGAGCGGCTTCGGCCGGGGCAGCAACGCAGTTACGTTGATGCCGCCGCGGCCGCCCTGCTCGCCGCCGTCCACATGGGAGTTCCGGTACCACCCGCCGCCGACCTGGCCCTGCGCACCGCCCTCGTCAACCGTACGGACGCCCTCGACCTGGCCGCCTGGTGGTTCCAGCCCGCCAGCCCACACTCATCCACATTGCACACCGCTCGGCCGGCGGGGGTCACCCGGCCGGTCGAGGGGCTGCTCGCCCCGGCCGAGCTCGCGACCCTCCGGGCCGCCCTGCGTCGGCCCGGGACCGACCACCCGCCCCTGGCCGACGAGATCCTCGTGGCTGGATCGGTCGGCGATGTGGTGACGGTGCTGACCCATCTGCTAGGCCCCCGGTACGGCGCTCCGACCGACGGCCCGCTCGCCACCCATCACCGGCTGGTCGCGGCCTTCGGGCGAGGCGACGCGGCCGAAGTGTTGTCGTTGGTCCGTGACATAGCGCTGCGGGAACCATCGGGCAGCGTGGTGCACGCCCTGGCCGCGCTGTTCGCCGCCGAGGTCGGCGGCCGAGCCGGCCCCGCGGCTGGGCGGCCGCCTGTTCTCCCGGACGTGCCGACCGAGCCGCCATTTCTGGGGCTCCGTTGGTGGGTCGGCGCCGGCGCGAACTCGGCCGAACCGATCGGACTGCTCCGCGACGGCGTGGCCGCCCTGCGCAGCGCCCCGGGAGGCGGGCTGGGGGTGGAGCTGAGTCTGGCCCGGATGGCCGATCTGGCCGCGTGGACCGATGACCACGCGGCCCCGCGCCTACTCGAAGACGCGGCGGCGGCCGCATGCTCCGGCGGCTTCCGCGTCAGCGAACGACTCAGTCTGCTCGTGCGCTCGGTCCTCGACACCGACGCCACCCTCGCCGCCGCCAGCGCGGACCTGGCCCGCGAGGACGGCGACCGACCCGCGCTGGCAACGGCGTGCCTTGTTGCGGCGGGCGTGGGCACCCGCGCCGGGCACGATCCGGCCCCGTGGCTACGCGACGCGTACGCCGCTCTTCCTCCCGCGCCCGCCAACCAGAGGGGCGGCTGGGCGCTGCGTGCGCGTATCGGCGCATTGTTGCGCGCCCATGGCCTGCGGCCGGCCCGACCCCGCTCCGACCAGCGGACCTTCTCCGCCGTCGAGGCCCAGATCATCGAGCTGATCCGAGGTGGTCACACCAACCGGCAGATCGCGGCCCGGGTCCGCCTGAGCGAGAAGACAGTCGAGTCCTATCTCACGCGGCTGTACGCGCGCACCGGTTGCCGGTCGCGAGTCGAGCTGGCGACCGCCCGTTTGTCCCAGGGAGGTACCGAGTGAAGGAGACTCACATCGTGGTCGCGGCGGGTGCCGGCCACGGTTGCCGCACCATCGGCGAGGCGATCCAGCGGGCCGCCGACGGCGCCCTCATCACCGTTCGGCCGGGACGCTACTCGGAGAACCTCGTCCTGACGAAGCCGGTCACGATCGTGGCCGAGGAGGGACGCGGCAGCGTCAAGCTCTCGGCCCGGTCGGGCATCCCGGTGACCCTCGCGGCCCCCTCCGCCACCCTGTCCGGCTTGACGATCGAAGCGGAGGACGCCGACAGCCCTCCGATCGTGTGCCCGGTCGGCCAGCTCACCCTGACCGAGTGCGACGTGGTTGCGTCCGCCTGGGCGGCCGTCTTCGTGTGCGAGCGCGGAGCCGTCGAGATGCAAGCCAGCCGGGTCACCAACCCAGCCGGCGCCGGGATCGTCGTGACGTCGCCCGCGGGCTCGGTGGTCGACGACTGCACCATCGAACAGCTCGGGACCTCGGGCGTGGTCGTCGCCGAGTCGGGAGCGGCCCGAGTGCGGGCCACGTCGGTCAGCGACGCCGCCGGCAACGGGATCTGCCTGAACGGTCAGGCGCAGATCATCATCGAAGACTGTCGGATCCTGCGCGCGCACAAGCCGGCCCTCGCCGTCGAGAACGAGGCGCGGGCCGTCGCGCGCCGACTGTCCATTCAGGATGTTCCGGGCATCGCCGCCTACCTGGCCAGCACCGGTTCCATCGAGCTCGAGGAGTGCACGATCGACCAGGCCCGCGACGGCATCGTCACCGCCCGCGGCAGCGCCCCGTCGGTGCTGCGCTGCACGATACGGTCGGTCACGGGCCAGGGACTGCGATTCATCGGGGCATCGGCTGGCAAGGTCGAGTCCTGCGTGGTGGCCGGCGCCGGCGGGGTGGGCGTCAGCGTGGCTGACCGCAGCACCCCGGAGGTGCGTGACCTCGAGATCCGTGACGGCAGCGGCGTCGACGTCATCGTCACCGGTGGAGCCGACCCGTTCTTCCGGGGCCTGCGCATACGCGGGGGTTCAACCGGAATCGACATCAACGACGGTGCGCGCGGCGCCTTCGAGAACGTCACCATCGAGCAGGTGACGGCGGCGGGGATCGCGGTGACCCGGCGCGGTCGGCCGCAGATCACCGGACTCAGCGTGCACGGCAGCGGTGGGCCCGGCGTGGTGGTCGGCGACGCCAGCCTCGCCATCGCCGACGCCGACATCGCCGCGTCCGCCGGGGACGGCGTGGTGGTGCAGGAGAACGGCGAAGTGTCGATGAGCCGTAGCCGCGTCCGCGACCACGCGGCCGCCGGCTGCCGATTCGCGGCCGGTTCGGGCGGGACCTTGCAGGACTGCGAGTTCGCCGACAATCGCGGCGACGGCATCCGGGTGGAGACCGCCGACGGCGTCCGGGTCCTGGGGTGCACGGTGCGGGACAACGGGGGCGAAGGCCTGGCGCAGCAGCCCGATTCCGCGGTGACGGTCGAGAACCTGACCAACATCCGCAACCGGGGGGCGGCCGAGCCAGCGTCCACCCCGAGCGCTCCCACCGCGTCGCCGGCGCCAGCGCGGGCGCACGCGCAAACGGGGGCGCAGGCGCAAACGGGGGCGCAGGCGCGACCGGCCGCGGCTCGAACCCGGGCGGCGGTCGCCTCCGACCCTCTGGAGGAGTTGCGCAGCCTGGTCGGCCTCGCCGGGGTCAAGCGGGAAGTAGAATCACTCATCAATCTGAATATCATGTCGCAGCGCCGCCGGGAGGCCGGGCTCTCCGCCCCACCGATGGCCCGGCACCTCATCTTCGCCGGGGCACCGGGCACCGGCAAGACCACGATCGCCCGGCTCTACGGCGCGATCCTGGCCAAGCTCGGTGTCCTCCGCAAGGGGCATCTGGTCGAGGTCGCCCGGGCCGACCTCGTGGCCCAGATCATCGGCGGCACGGCGATCAAGACCACCGAGGCCTTCATGAGCGCGCTCGGGGGTGTGCTGTTCATCGACGAGGCGTACACGCTCAGCTCGAGCAAGGGCGGCACCGGACCCGACTTCGGCCAGGAGGCGATCGACACCCTGGTCAAGCTCATGGAGGACCACCGCGACGACATCGTCGTCATCGCGGCCGGCTACTCCGACCAGATGCGCAAGTTCCTCGAGAGCAACCCCGGCCTGGAGTCCCGCTTCACCCGCACCATCGAGTTCGCCAACTACACGCCTGAGGAGTTGGTCACGATCGTGCGCGACCAGAGCCGCCGCCACGACTACCAGCTCGACGACGAGGCGGCGGCCCTGCTGCTCAAGTACTTCGAGGAGATTCCCAAGGACGGGACGTTCGGCAACGGACGGGTCGCCCGAAAGGTGTTCGAGCGCATGGCCGACAACCAGGCCTCCCGCCTGGCCGCCACCCCGAACCCCAGCACGCGGGACCTGACCCTGCTCACGGCGGCCGACCTCGTGCTGAACTGATCGGCGCCGGGCGGCTCCGGCCCGGCGGATCGGCGAACCGGCGGCCTGACGGCCCGACTGTCAGGCCGCCTCCGCGGTGGTGCCCGGGACTTTGTCCGATGTGGAGTCGACGAGGCCTCTGTCCGATGTGGATTGAGTAGCAGCAGCGGCCTCGTGGGCGGCGACGATGACGCCGAGTATCCCAGCCGGGCCGAACAGGCCGTGTTCGACGATGCGCCAGTCTTCCGTGAGCGGCGCGGCGGTTCGGGCCGGTTCGGGCAGTTGCGCCAGACGATCCCGCAGCCGCTGCAGGTTCCGCCAGGCGTCGTCGGTCAGCGCCACGATCGCGGCAATCGACTTCGCGACGTCGCTCGGTTCGGCTGGACGAGCGGTCTTGACCGGGATGTACCGTGATCTCACACTCCGAGGTCGCCGCATCACGCCGCCTCCCCCACCAGGGCGTCGGCCCGGGCCCGCAGGTCATCGGCGGTCTCGACCAAAGCATCGTCGAGCATGCGCACGTAGACGTCGTAGCCGAGGAGAAGCGCCTCGAGTTGACCCGCCGAGATGCCGAGACAGGCCGGGTCCAGACGGTGCAGGAGAGTCCGGGCCCGGGTGAGCTGCCGCTGCACACGGACCGCGGTCTCCTCCACCGCCCACGCCACCGCGAGCTGCTCGCGGGCGAGCCCGGCACCAGCCGGTGCCTGGTCACACGCCGTCATGCGGTCGCTGTTCACGGTTCACCTCCTGTTGCCTCCGCAAGGACGGACGCCAGAAGATTCCGGTTCACCGTTGCTGGTGAACCGGCGCACCCTCACCGCCGTTCGACGACCGCGACCGAGGCGTCGACCGCGCCGGGGCGCCGTCGAGTCCCGCCGGGACAGTCGTCCCCGGTCGAGCAGCGACGAAACAGGCGGACGGATGGTGGACAGGACGATGAAGAGCGTGGCCCCAAGCCACCCGGGCCTGTTGACGGTGGTGACGCAGATCCACGCTGGTACATTTATCGTTGAATCTCACGCCCCCCGGGCTACCACGGCGCGGACGGCGCAGACCGGCGCCGAGTTCGCCGCCGCGCTGGGCGGACTGCCCCTGTACGGCCGTGACCTGCGGCTGTGGCTGACCTGGCCCGACCATCCGACCGACCAGGATCGGCTGGACACCAACCTCGTCGAGCTCGCCGAGGTGACCGGGGCGACGGTGTGGGTGCCGCAGCGCGGCGCGTCCGTGGCGGTGCTCGACGGCTGCCTTGACCTGGCGGTCCAGCGGGCGGACGGGCGTCCGGGTTGTTGGCTGGACTACCGGTCGCCCTTCGCCGGACCGGCGTCCTTCGCCTCCGACGCGGACGGACGACTCGTACCGGTGGGCGGGCCGGTCGTGCAGAGCGTCGGCGGGGTCAGCGTGGTGGCGGTGGCCCCGGGCCGCGACCCGGCGTCGGTCGACCGCTTCCGGGCGATCTGGCCACGACCGGGCCTGTGCCAGGTAGACCTGGCACCGTTGGACGACGGTCGCCTCGCCGTACCGTACGCGGACGGTAGCCTCCTGCCGGTCGGCCCGGCCGAGTTAGCCCGCGTGCTCGCGGCCGCTGGCTGGGCCGGTGAGGATCTCTGCCTCCTGACGCCGGTGACCAACGCGGGCGCCGCGGGCACGGAGGCCCACGTGCACGCGTTGGTGGCGGCGCTCGGGGTGGACGCCTACATCCGCCCGCCCGGCGCCACTTTGTCCATTCAGGACGGTCACGTTCGTGTGCTCGGGCCGGACAACCGATCGGCGACCTGGCGGCGGATGACCCAACCCGGCCTGCCCGCACGCCCTCCCCGGTGGCGCAGTGTCGACGGCTGGCTTGAGGAGGCCGAGACCGTCGACATTACGCACCCCGGTGACACGCTCACAACCACTGATACGTGCACCGTCGTCGACGCCGAGCCCGACGATCGGCCGAGCGGGGTGGCCTGGCTGCCCCGGCCGACCCCCGTCAACGCCGAAGCGCTGTGGTTGTGGGTGCGTGGTGGGCCGGCCGAGCTCGCCAGCGTCGAGGGTGTGCCGGCCGCGCAGCTCTTCCTTATCGGCCGGCTCGACCCCGATCACACCGACCCGACCCGGGCCGAGGAGCAACTGCGGCTGTACGCCGCGCCGGGAACGGCCGTCGCCGCCGCCCGGGTCGCCCCGGTGGCCCCGCCGCACCTGCGTGACCTGCTGGCCGCGCCGCGGACCTTCCTGCTGCCCGCGGGCTGGCTCGACCGGGTCCGGTTGGACGCGACCGGTCCGGCGACCGGCGATCCTCCCGCTGCCGATGCTCGGCGGTCGGGCGAACCCGTCGTGCTGCGCTGTGTCGGTGCGGCCCACGGGATCGACGGCGTGCCCGACGACGTGGTCACGTGGCCCGCCACGCGCTCCGGCCGGGCGTACGCCCTGTGCCCGGACCGCCGGTCGACGCCGGACTTCGTGGCCCTGCACCGGCAGCGACCATCCGCAATGGACGGCGGCCGCTTGCTGGAGCTGCGCCTGCCGGCCGGCGCCGCGATCGACGTCCCGGCCAACGCCGCGCACCTGGCGCACCTGCCGCTGGTCCGTTCGCGCCTGCCGGACCTGGCCCGCGACGCGGTCGATCTCGTGCTGCCGCGCCAGCGGCTGGATCAGGTGACGATCCGCCGGGCCTTCATCTCCCGGAAGGGCTCCTGGCGGGCCGTCGCCGTGCCGGAACTGCCGCTCGACGTCCTGCTGTCCGCCTAGCCCACCACGCGCCGGTCCGTGTTGGCGACCGCAGCCGCCAGCGCCGCCCGCGACCGGTATCCGGTGCGGGCGAAGAGGCGGCCCAGCCGACTCTCGATGCTCTTGCCGGTCGTACGCAGCGTGGCCGCGAGTTCAGGGCCCGACAGCCCATCGGCCACCAGCTGGGCCAAGAGGCGTTCGTTCTCGGCGGCCGTCGCCGCCCGGTTCGGCACCGTGACGCCGTACGCCCGCATCGTCGTCCGCAGGCGGGCGCGATCGAGCAGCGCGTCCAGCGCGCCGAACTGCTCGTACGCCTGCGCCAGCAGCTCCGGCGGCCCGGCCCGCCAGGTCGCCACCCGCTCGAGCGTGGTGGCCAGCAACCAGGGCTGCCCGAGCTCGCGGGCCAGGTCCAGCGTCTCCTGCACCGCGCGCCCCGGCTCGGGATCGACCGCGAGCCGAGCCAGGCCGGCGTACAGGTGGCTGACCGCTGTGCCGACCGACTGCGCCGCCCGGACCGCCCGCGCCGCATACTCGCGGGTGCGGGCCATGTCCTGCTGCGCCCAGGCCAGTTCGGTCAGGCGCAGCCAGATCTCGTCGGTGCCGATGCTCACACCAGCCCGCGCCGCCTCGTCCGCCGCCCGGTGCAGTCCCGTGATCGCGGTATCGGTAGCACCCATGTACATACTTATTTCCGCTTCGGTCAGGGACCGCAGGTGGGGCAGGCCGACCCCGGCGGCGGACGACGCCACGAACTCGCGCGCCCGCAACGGGTATCCCCGGGCCAGGGTCATGGTCGCGCGGGCCCGGCTGAGCACGGCGTCGAGCGGCGGGACCGGGCTCGCCGCCAAGTCCGCCATCGCGGCGTGGTCCAGCGCGACGGACCAGGCCCCGAGGCGCCAGGCGAGCAAGGCGCGCTCCGGCCAGGGCAGATCGGCCTCGGTCCAACCGCTGCACCGCATCAGATGCTGCGCACCGCTGACGTCACCCACCACCAGCCGGATCCCGACCCGCTGCACCAACCGATCACGGTGCAGGGAATCGGCGGGGACGACCGGGGCTTCGGTCGAGACCGGATGCCACGGTCCGACCACGGCACTCGTGCGCTCGCGGAGCGGGACCCAGGCCGCCGGACGTCCCCCGGCCCGATACGGTTCCGGCGCGTTCAGCCGGTCCGCGGCCTCCACCCACCTGTCCATCATGGACAAAGCGGCGGCCGCCACCACGGGGGAGCCATCCGCCGTGGACGGTTCCTGACCCCCGGACCGGAGCAGCAGCAGCTGGGCCTCGGCCCTCAGTCCGGGGGTCTCGGCCTCGTCGAACGCGGCCTGGGCGGCCCGCCGCGCGCGGTCGTGGTCGCCCAGATGACTGGCGGCGGCGGCGAGGCCGAGCAGCGCCGCCACGCGGCTTTCCGGGGCGGCGACCAGCTCGCTCGCAACCGCCCGCCACCGCAGCGTACGGCCGTCGGTCGCCGGCATCCGGTCGGCCAGCCACAGCAGCTCGTCCGCGGCGCGCTCGGCATCCACCGACCGACCGGCGCGGACCAGCAGTTCGGCCACGGCGCCCGGGTCCTCGCACCGGGCCGACCCACGCCACACCGCGGTCACCGCCGCCTGGGCCAGCCGGCGGGACAGGTAGGGCCCACCCGCCGCTTGCAGCGCGGTCGCCGTCACCGGACTGGCGAAGCCCCGCCCGCCGCCACGCAACACACCGATGCGGACCAGCTCCTGTACCGCCTGCGTCACGGCGGCCGGCGAAAGGTCCAGCGCTTCGGCGGCCACCGCCCGGGCGTCGGGTCCGAGCGGATGCAGCCAGGCCATGGCGACGCCCACCGCCCAGACCGGCTCCGGCGCCTGCCTCAAAGAGGCCAGCAGAGAGTGATCTGCCGGCGGGGCCGGTGGACCATCCAAATCCAGCAGGTAGGCGCGGCCCGCCACGATCCGGACGGCGCCGCGGGCCCGGTACCCGTCCAGGGCGGCGAGGGCCGGGCCGGGGCGCCCCGCGCTGGCGCGCCCCACCGCGTCGCGAAGCGCGGGATGGGGCGGCACCTCCAGCACCCCAGTAAGCAGGTCGTCGAGGGCGACGGGGTCCAGCGGCGGCAGCGACCGGACCGTGAGCAGCCCCGCGCGGCGCAGCCGACCCAGCCACGATGCCGGGTGCCGTGCTCCCGCCACGGGGACACGCACCGCGGCCACGCAACGCACCCGGGATCCGGCCAGGCCATGCAGCAATGCCGGGAGCGCGCGAAGCGACTCGGCGTCGATCCACTGCCCGTCATCGATCAGTACGAGCGGATCGTCCAGCCGGCGCAGCAGCCGGACAACCGCCCGGACCAGAGCCTCGGGATGGCCGGCCGGAAGAACCTCCGGACCGGCGGCGGCTCGGTCGGCGGCCTGCCGGGCGAGGCGGGCGAGGAACACCCACGGCGTCGCCTGCTCGGCCGGATCCGGCGCCAGCTCGAGCACGGCCCGCCCGCGTCGCCGGGCCTGCTCAGCCAACCCGGCCAACGTTGTGGTCCGGCCGCTGCCCGCTGGCCCAGCGAGCAGAGTCACCAGACCGCGGTCGTCCGGGTCCACAGGATCGACCGCCAGCTGAAGGGGGCCGGGCACGAGGCATCCTTTCCGCGGGACGTGCGGGTGCTCGGTAGACGGCTGGCGGCCGCGGTCGCGTTCACGGCGTCATCCGCCGCCTCACGTCGCCCTGCTCATCTCACTCATCCGACTCATCTCGTTCGTGCGCGCGTGAACCGGGGCCGCGCCCGACACGTAGCAGAAGTGATGGTCCAGCAAAGGCCCGGCCGGCGCGGAGCTCCCGCGCCCCGGCTCCGGGTGGAGCCGCTCACCAGCGGTACGCGATGCTGGACGAACGGGTCACCGGGGAGTCGGGTGGGAGCGTGGAGATGACGACGGCCGAGCACGGCGCCGAGCACGTACAGCATCTGCTGGGTGCGTACGTGCTGGACGCGCTGACGGCCGACGAACACCTCGCCGTGTCGCGCCACCTCGCGGCCTGCCGCCGTTGCGCCGACGAGGCCGGCGACCTGCAGGATGTTCGCCGGGTGCTGGACCGTCTCGACGACGACGGCGTGGCCCGCCTGCTGGCGGCCGTCGGCCGGATCCCGAGCACGCCGGACGTGCCCGAGCCCGACATGACCGATCCGGACATGACCGATCCGGACGTGACCGAGCCGGAGGCGGGCGGGCCGGACATGGCCAGGCCGGGCGTGACCGAGCCGGTAGCGGCCCCGCCGGCTCCGGCCAGCCCAGGCATCCCGATCCCGGACACTCCGGTCATCCCCTCCCGGAGACGCCCCAGCTCCACGCCCGACGCGCCTACGGCACCGCCCGGGACCCGCCCCTCCTCCCCCGGACGGGACCGGCGGCGCCGACCCGGACGGCGGTGGACACAACCGTCCCGGGTGGTCCTCGCCGCCCTGACCATCACGCTCGCGATCGGGGTTGGTCTCGGCGGCTGGCTGGCCAGCCGCGACCCGGTCCAGATCCAGTTGGCCGGAACGCAGACCAACACCCAGATCGGAATCAGCATGGCGGTCACGGTGGTCGGCACCGGGGACGGTTCCCGGGTCGACGCGCTCGTCGAAGGACTCACGGTCGGGCAGGCATACCAACTCGTCGCCGTGGGCGACCGCGGCGAATCACAGGTCGCCGCCGCCTGGACCGCCCGCGACCGGACTCAGGGGGTGGGTGGCGAAATCGCCATCGCCATCGATCGCCTGACCTCGGTCACGCTGATCCAGGCCGACGGCCGGGTGCTGGTCACCGTCCGGCTCGACACGCGATGACCGGTTTCGACGAATTGCCGTGGGATCACACGCCAGGATCAGGAGCCGTGCAGCGTGCCGATGGCCGAGCGCAGCGACCGCAGCGCGTGGTAGGCCCGTGACTTGACCGTCCCCTCCGGGATACCGAGCTGCGACGCCGCCTCCGCGACCGTACGGCCCCGGTAGTACAGCTCGATGATCACGTCGCGGTGATCCTTGCTGATTCGGGGCAGAGCCCGCCGAATCGTCTCCGCGGTAACCACCTGGTCGATCGGGTCGGCGTCAAGCGGCAGGTTGGCCACGTCGGCATCGTCCGCTTGGACGGGCCGGATGCGGCGGGCCCGGGCGGCGTCGATGGCGACACGCCGCGCCACCGTCAACAGCCACGGCAGCAGCGTGTTGACGTCGGGGTTGAGCGTCTCGATGTTGCGCCACGCCCGCAGCAGTGTCTCCTGCACGAGGTCCTCGGCCAGCTGCGGCTGGCCGTAGCAGAGCCCGTACAGGTACCGGTAGAGCGCGCGGCCGTGCAGCTCGTACAGCTCGCGCATCCGCGCGTCCAATGTGACGGCAGGCGTCGTGACCTCTCGCTCTGGCGTCCCGTGACGCGGTTGTTGCGGAGAAGTCACGCCGAACACTTTAGGCAACGATCCTGGAGGGATCCCAGGCCAGGTGGCTCACCGTAATTACGCCAATCGTCAGGCTTGTACCGGTGAACCCAGCATCGTGGCTAATTTTCGTACTCAGCAATTCAGACCGGTCTTGCCCGAGATGTCGGTTTGGCTGATCGGGCGCCCGGCACCTCCGGGCCCGCGGGACCGACGCCTCTCGCCCGCGCCGTTTCCGGGTTAGGTGAACTGTGCGGTGTCCGGCGTCGTATCCATCACCAGCGACCCCCGAAACCATCCACAGTGGAACAACCGACTCCCGGATCGGCAGAGAGGCGAGATGACGCTCGTAGGGTCCGCCCCGACGGACAGTGCTCACTGGTTCGACGCGCAGGTGCTCCCCCGCGTCGGCACGGTCTTCGCGAACTGCGCATACGTGGACCCACCCCTCCTGGCCGCCCTGGCCTCGGCCTTCGCCAAGTGCCTCGTCGCCGGGCAGGCCGCCCCGTCGGCGCGTGACGGCGCCCTCGCGTCACCGCCCCGGTCCGACGTCCTGGCTCACCTCGGTGGCCTCCTGCGCCGGGCCGAGCAGCCGCTGGGACGGGTCCTGGACGCCGCGCGCCTACGCGACGAGATCCGGCGTCTCGAGGCCGAGGCGGTCGAGGTGCTGGCCGACGTTCGCGCCGTGATCCGCGATCTTCCACCCGACCAGCCGGCCGTCCAGCGCCTGCGCCGCGCGCTGCTCCGCTCCTGGGGACGGTACGACGACGCGCTCGCCGGGCTGCGCCGACGCCAGGACCGCGGGATCGGCGGTGTCGCCGACCTCGCGGTCGTGGCGAGGCTGCGCGATGTGCTGGTACGCAGCCTGAAGATCGTTCGGGCGCAGAGCGGTCGGGCTGCGCTGGCCTACACCAGCGGCGGCAGTGTCCAGCGCTGACCCGGCGCGTTCCCGCAAGTCTCGACCGTGAGCCGGATGTCGGGCTCCGCCTTGTCCCCAGGAATGGTCAGGCACAGGTTCGAGGCCGTGTGCACGATGTGCTCGCCGGAGATGGACCACTGCTGCGCGGGGTGGCCGTTGCACGTCCAGATCTCGAGCTGTGTGCCAGAAGAGGTCGCGTTGTTGACGGGCCGCAGGCAGTAGCCGAGCACCCGAATGGTCCCATCGGTCGGCAGGGTCCACACCTGTGCCCTGGTGCCGTTGCAGGTCCACAGCTTGACCCAGGCGCCGTCGGCGGCAACCGCCCCGTTGTCGTCGAGGCACAGCCCGCCGAGGCCCACGATCGGGCCCTGACGTGGACGTTGCGCGTCCGCGCCCGCCGTGGTCGGTGGGGCGGCCGGCGCCACCGGCACCGTGACGACGACGGTCTCCCGCCCGGGCCCGGACGGGGTGGCGCTGGCGGACGCGTCGCCCGTCGAATCGTTGGTGGACGGCACCACCGACGGCGGGGCGCCCGCGGCATTCCCGGACGGCGGCGTCGTCACGGAGCCGGACGGCGAGGGGATGGCGTCTGCGGCCGAGGTGGACGACCCGCCCGCGAGCGCCACCATGGCGGCCGAACCCCCGGCGATCACCCCCAGGACGGCGGCGACGATGACGGCGATCCGACTCCGCCCGGCCCGGCGCGAGCGGACCGCGCCACCACCGTCCTGCTCCTCGTCGTTGTGTTCGACGATCGTCGCATCGACAACATTCGCCGGCTCGGCTGGTACCGGCGTCGGGTCGGTCGACCCCGCGGATGCGGCGGGCCCGCCTGGCTCAGCCGAGCTCCCGGCCGGCGCCCCGGGCCGAGCCTGCCCCGCCCAGACCCGCAGCCCGGACCACTCCGCGTCGCGCTCGGCGCTCACGACCGGAAACCGGCGTGCGCGCCGTCGGCGAGGCCGATCGCCGCGGTGGCGTTACGCTCGACGAAGTCGGCCACGTCCCGGGCCAGGCCGCCGAGGTCGGTGTCGCGCCGGGCCATGACCCCGAGCCAGGCCACCGGACCGAAGGAGCCCAGCAGGAGGAACGCCCGATCGAGGTCCACGACCAACTTGTTCATCTGACCCAGGTCGTAGGTGCGGGCCGCACCCACGGCGAGGCTGGTCATCGCCGACGTGATCGCCGCGAACCGCTCGCAGTCGTCCCGGCCGAGATAGGCCGACTGGGCCAACAGCAGGCCGTCCTCGCTCACCACGATCGCCTGGATGACACCCGGCGTGTGCCGGACGAACGACTCGACGGCCTCGCTGAGCCCATGGGCATGTCCGGTGTGGTGGGTAACCGACAGGGTCATCACACAACTCCTCCGCGACGGTGTGTGATGGATACGAGCCCTACCCGGCCGTGGTTCACCGAGTTTCCGTTTTCATCCGGCCCCCACCCTCGTCGGCTCCAGGCCAAGGCTCACACGGCCAGGCGGTAGCCGCGCTTCATGACGGTCTGGACGAGGTCGGGGCCGCGCAGGCCGGAGTGGTCGAGCGAGCCGCGCAGGCGGGAGACGGCCATCTCAATAGCGTGGTCGTCCACATGGGACGCCCGGGGCATGCGGGCGCGGATTTCGGCGGCCGAGAGGACCCGGCCGGGATGGGTGGCCAGCGCCCGCAGCACCGCGAGTGGCCCGACCTGCACCGGGACGAGCCTGTCGTCGACCACGACGGCGTGCCCTCGGATCTCGACCCGCCGGCCGCCGATGTCCACCACCCGCGCGCGAACCGGAAGCTCGGTGAGGACCGTGGCGGCGAGCGAGCGCGGCAAAGGCTGCGCAGCCAGCACCGGAGAGACACCCAGCGACCGCAGTGGGGCGGCCGTGAGGGGACCGGGACAGACCACCAGCACGTCGGCGACGAACGCGTTGAGCAGCTCATCGCAACGGCCGTCGGCGCGGGCCTGGTCGAGCAGGTTGACGGTCGCGGTCGAACCGGCCAGCACCACGGCGTCGACGTGGCGCCGCACGATGAGGTCGCCGAGGCGACGCAGTTCGTCGGCGTAGGTCGGTGGGCCGAACTGATGGGTGGCCACCTCGACGACGGTGGCGCCGGACGCCCGCAGCGCCAGGCACAGCTCCCGATGAGCGTCCACTTCGATCTGAGCAACGACCCGACGCCCGGTCATGGGCTGGGCGAGCAGGTAACGGAACAGGTCCTCGGTGGTGGCGGCCGCGGTGGACCAGATCTGGGTCAGGCCGAACTCGCGCAGCCCGTCGGCGGTGGCCGCGTCGCGGGCCAGCAGCCGGGCCTCGGCCAGGCTGGCGACCATCCGGTCCAGCAGACCCAGGCGGCGCGCCGCCGACAGCCACAACCGCAGGCCATACGCCGAGGACACCACCACCTCGTGCACGGGCTGGGTCAGCGCCTCCCGCACGGCGGCCTCGATCGCACCCGGGTCCGGCTGCGGCGTGGTGTGCACCGCGCGGAACCCCAGCGTCCGGGCGCCCTCGGCCGACAGCCACCTCGCCATCTCGTGATTGCGGCGATCGGTGGCGAACGCGACGGTGAATCCGGCGAGCGGGCTGACCTTCGGTCCGGTCACCACGGCCGGCCGGGCGCTCCCCGGCGCCCCCGCCCCGCGGCGCCCCGGACCGAGCCTCTGGTTGGCGCCCAAGCCACGGCATGAATCGGGCCCACGGTTCGAGCTGGGCACCCGGTCTCGCCCACAGGCCGCGTCGGACCTGACCGGTCGCCGCGTGTCCCTCGCCGCCGCACCGCGTGCTACCTCCCTCACCCGGACGGGCCGGTCGGCTCACCTCCGACCGGCGCATCCGCTGTTACGAGAGACTTCACGGGTCAGGTTCACGGGGCCCGCGGCGCGAGCTGGGGTGGGCGGGTCGAGCTCCGCCCACCCCGGCCGCCCGTAGCAGGGTCCGGGCGGCCACGTCACGTCGGATTGAGTGTGTCGGGCGACCGACACCGCCCGCCAGGGTCGAGACCACGTTCGTAACGGACCTGCATAGCAGCTCACTCGATCGGCCCGGCCCTGACCTTCGCTCGCCGACCAGGGCGCCGCCGGTGAGCGAGGTGTCATCAAACCGAAATGATCGAACCGGCGGACCGGTACTCGTCGGTCTGTCTCGCCATCGGCCATCGCGGCCCCGCCGACCGCAGGCGACTCCCACTCGGACGTACGCCCGCAAGGTGACCGCAAGTCCGCGACAAGCGGGTTCGGCCATGGTGTCGATGTCCACCCACCCCGGGAAGGGACCATCCTCTCCCGGGCCCACCCGCCCTCGCCACGGGGCACCTCCCGCACCGAGGGCAATCCCACAAGGAGACACCATGGTCACGTCACGGGCCCCGCGTAGGGGACACGCGGTCGTCGTCGGGGCCAGCATGGCCGGCCTGCTCGCGGCCCGCGTCCTCAGTGAGACATTCGCCCAGGTCACCGTCGTGGACCGGGATCTACTGCCCGACGACCCGACGGCCCGCCGCGGCGTGCCGCAGGGCCGACACGCGCACGGCCTGCTCGCCCGGGGTCGCGAGATCCTCGAAGAGCTCTTCCCCGGGCTCACCGAGGACCTCGTCCAGCAGCACGGCGCCGTCGCCGCCGACATCCAACGCGACGCCGCCTGGATCAACGACGGCCATCCCGTACGGCGCGACTTCGCCGACATGCTGTGCCTTGTCGCGAGCCGGCCGCTGCTGGAGTGGTACGTCCGCGGCCGCGTGGCCGCGCTGCCCGGGGTAACGCTGCGACCCAACACCGAGGCCCTCGGCCTCGTCGCCGACGGCCCGTCGACCCGCCGGCGGCCCCGGGCGGTCACCGGTCTGCGCGTCCTCGCGGGCGGCGAGGAGTCGGTCCTGGCCGCCGATCTGGTCGTCGACGCCACCGGGCGCAGCAACCGGGGTCCGACCTGGCTCGGCGAGCTGGGCTACGAGCCGCCGGCCGAGGAGAAGATCGACCCGGGCGTGATCTACGTCTCGGCGACCTTCGAACGCAAGCCGGACGACTACGACGGCATCGCCGCCATCGTCGGGGCGACCCTGATCAACCCGCGCGGGAGCGTCGTCCTCGCCGTGGAGAACGACCGCTGGATGGTCACGCTGTTCGGCATGGGCGACGAGGCCCCGACCGATCCCCAGGGCTATGTGGAGTGGGCGGCCCGGCTGCCTCGGCCCGACATCCACCAGGCGATCGCGCCGGCGCGGGTCGTGGAGCGTCCGCACCGGATGCGGGTGGGGCCGAGCACGTGGCGCCGCTACGACAGGCTGCGCCGCTTCCCCGACGGTTACCTGGTCATCGGCGATGCCATCTGTGCGCTCAACCCCGCCTACGCCCAGGGCATGACCACCGCTGCGGTCGAGGCCCTGGCCCTGCGCGACTGCCTGGCCCGGGGCCGGCGCGGGCTGGCCAGGCGGTTCTTCACCCGCACCGCGAAGATCATCGCCATCCCGTGGAGCGTGTCGGTCACGGCCGACCTGCGCTTCCCGCACGTGGCGGGGCGGCGCACCCGAGCGATCCGGTTCCTCAACTGGTACATCGCCCGCCTGCACCGGGTCGCGACGCGGGACGGCGCCGTCGGCAAGGCGTTCCTGCGGGTGGCCAACCTGATCGACCCGCCGCAGCGCCTGTTCGCCCCGACCCTGGCCGTCAAGGTGCTCCGCGGTCGCTGACCGGCCCCGCCCGCGGTGCCGCCTCCCCGCGCCCGCCGTGCCCGGCCGGCGCCGTCGTTCCCCAACCTCGTTCCCCGTCGCTTCTCGCCCCCGATCCCCCTAACGTGCACTGTCCGCAGTGGACCGTGCACTGTCCATAGTGAGGTGAAGTCGATGTCTGAATCGGACATGAGTCGGCGCGCGTTTCTGCGTTGGTTGTCGCTGAGCGGCGTCGGCGTGACCGCGGCCGCGGTGGCGCCCGGGCTGCTGGCGGCCCCGGCCGACGCGGCCCCGGCCGGCCCCGCGAGCGGTGGGCTCGCCCACGGTGCGCCCTCGATGACCATCTTCGTCAACGCGACGCTGATCGACGGAACGGGTGCGCCGGCCCAACCGGACGCCACGATCGTCGTGATCGGCGACCGCATCGCCGGGATCCACCATGGTCGGGGCTTTCCTCGGCCGGCCGGCGTACCGGTCGTCGACCTGCGCGGGCGCTACGTCATCCCCGGCCTGTGGGACATGCACACCCACAACATCGTCGACGAGTCGATCTACCCGCCCCTGTACATCGCCAACGGGGTGACCGGGGTTCGCGAGATGCGAGGCGGTCCGGCCGTTCGGGCCACCCGCGCCCGCATCGAGGCCGGCACGGTGATCGGCCCGCAGATGGTGGCGGCCGGCCCCATGGTCGACGGGCCGGCCTCCTTCCTCAGCGGCGACGACATCATCGTGCACAACCGCAGTGAGGTGGCCGCGGCGATCCGGCAGATCAAGCGGGACGGCGCCGACTTCGTCAAGGTCTACTCCCACCTGACCCCGCAGCTGTACCGGGACGTCCACGAGGTGGCCCGCCAGGAGCGGATCACGGTCGCAGGTCACATCTCCTATCTCGTGACCGCCGAGACGGCGTCGCGGTCGGGTCAGCACTCAATCGAGCACCTGCTGGGCGTCCCGGTGGCGGTCAGCTCGGCGCGGGACGCCATGAACGCCCTGATCGCCCAGACCCCGCTGGTCGATCCATTCGCCTACTACTACTTCATGACCGAACTCGACTGGCAGGCGAGCGAGCTCTACGACCCCGCCACCGCGGACGCGTTCTTCGCCCTGCTGCGCCGCAACCGAACCTGGCAGGTGCCGACCATCACGGTGCTGCGCATGGTGAACTCCCCGCTGGGGACCTTCGACGACGACCCGCGCCTGGTCTACATCCCCGAGGCCTACCGGCAGCCCTGGGCCGAGCGCCACGCGATCTTCGCGCCGAAAACGCCGGAGCAGACGGAGGTCCAGCGGCGGTTCCTGGAATCACAGATCGCCCTGGTCGGGAAGATGGAGGCGGCCGGCGTACCGCTGGTCGCGGGCACGGACTGCAGCAACCCGTACGTCCTGCCCGGGTTCAGCCTGCACGACGAACTGGCGAATCTCGTGCAGGCCGGGTTGACGCCCATGCGGGCCATCCAGGCCGCGACCCGCGACGCCGCCCGGTGCCTGGGTCTCGAGCACCAGCATGGGACGGTCACCCCGGGCAAGGCGGCCGACTTCGTGGTGCTCGACGCCAACCCGCTGCTCGACATCACGAACACCACCCGTATCCACGCCGTGGTCACCCGGGGCCGGCTCATCGACCAGACCGCCCGGGAGCGTCTTCTCGCCGACGTACGGGCCGCCGCCCAGAACCCGTCGACCGCGGCTCTGGCCGCCGCGACGTCCGGCTGCGCCTGCCCCGGAACCGGCTCCCGCGGGCCGACGTCGGGCGTGGCGCCCACGCTGGCGATGCCGGCGGGATCACGGCGAATTTGAACCTGTTCTCATCCCCCTCGCCGCCGTCCGGCGGTGTCCGGCGCTGCCACGGCAGCACCGCCGGGCGAGCGGGCTACGCAGCAGAGTCCAGGTAGAGCTGGTCGACGATCGCGGGCAGGACCGAGATCAGGCCGCCCGGCCGGACCGCCACCGCCTGGGCCCCGTTGAGCCTCGCCCAGAACTCGTCCGCCGACGCCACCGCGGCGGGCTTGCGTACGTACCACACGTAGCCCGGAGGTCGGGGCGGCACCCCGGCCTCGGCGAGGTAGGAGTTGACGTCCTCCTCGATCTCGGCCTGCTCGCTCGCCGAGCGGGGGCGCCGCTCGGTCACGCCCCTCATAGGATAGAAAAGGGTAGTTATGTGTTCCCGACGATCCACGACGCGGCGCAGGCGCTCGACGCCCGCGACCCAGCCCACCAACTGGCCCCACCCGTTGTCCGGGAGCTCGATCAGCTCCTCCGCTGACACGTCGCTCTCCTCGATCACCGGCACGTCGTCCCAGCCAGCCATCGACAGCCCCATTCGCGTGTGAGAACTCGTCTGACCGCTTGTGCGGGAGAGGTTCGCCCAGGCCGCCGACCCTAACATCCGGGCCGGCCGGGAACCCAGCGAACGGCGCGCTCGGCGAACGCGGCGGCCGGTACCCGCGGATGCACCATCGCGGCGCCTCGAGGACATCTGGTACGCGTACGGACTGATGACCTCGGTCGGGGCGGTGCACTGCGACGCCGACGAGAAGGTGCTCGGCGGCGGCGCGCTCGTCATGAACCTCGACCCCAACATCCGGCTCGTCGAGTCATGGGCCTCGTCGGGCACCTGGTGGCGATGGGCGGTGCGCAACCCGACGCAGACCGTCCGGGAGATCCATGGACGGCGATCTGCGCCAAGGGCGTGGGCGGCTACGAGCGACGGCAGTAGGCGACCGACAACCTGTTGGGCAACAGCGTCACGAGCCTCACCGCGAGCTGCCCGGCCGGCAAGACGAGCGTATCCGGCGGATTCCAGATCCAGGCGTTCGAGTACGACCACACAAGCTCAAGGCGAGCGTGTCGAACGTCTCCGGAAGCGGCTGGCAGGTGCAGATTCGCAACGACTCGGTCGCCAACTACGCGGGATTCGCGCAGGTGATCTGCACCAATCTGGCCGGCCGCACCACCGGATCGACCACCGTGACCGTCGCCGCGGGGTCGACGACGTGGTCCGCCGCGGACTGCGGTAACGCCAAGTGGCTCGTCGGCGGTGGCTGGGTCACCAACCAGAACACCCCGTCCAACATCGTGACGGCGGCCCTGCCGACCGATGACGCGAACGACTACTGGAAGATCAACCTCCAACCCCGATTCGGCGGCCGCGTAAGTCGGCGCGTTCCTTGCTGCTGACTGCCATCGGCCGGGCGGGGCGGCCGCACCGCCGACGAATCACGACGGTGTAGCGCGGAGGACGTCTCCGGGGACAATGGCGTTGTCGGACACGCCGCGAAACAGCAGTCCGACCGCCTGGCCGGCCGCGGCTCGGCGTACCACCTTGCGAGCGTGTTCGATCGCTCCAATCTCGAGCGTGCCGAACGACTCGCCGGCCCGCTCCACGGTCACGCGCTCACCGACCTCGACCGTGCCGGTCTCGATGGTGCCGGTGGCAACCAGGCCGCGGCGCGCGATGACGAAGCAATCGGTGACGACCATCCGAAAACCGCCGGTTGCCGTTGGCTCCGGGGCCGGCGCCGGTGCCGGGACAGTTTCTGGAATCGTGACCAGGTCCTTGCTACGCCGTCGAAAAATGCCCATCCAGCGAGTCTAACGCCTGCATCGCGTCAGCCGCCTGCGAAAAGCCCTGCCTACGGGGACCAGCCGAGCTCGCCGAGTTACACCGACCCGACAACAACGGGTCGACCACACGATCTTCGATCTCTCACCGAATCCCCGTCCATCGACTCCCCCACCGCACCCGACTCGGACCTCACCGAGGCCGGGCGAGGCCACCCGCGCCCAGAGCGGCTGCCGCCGGCGTTGGATCGCCACCGATATCCAACGTCCTCGCTCCGCCAGCCACCTGGCTTCGTCACAGCGAACCGGCCCCACGCCGGGAGCTGCGTCGTCGGCGCAACTACCGGCGCCTCCTCGGCATCCCGACGACACCGTCGTCTGTATGTGCGAGGCGTCACCACCCGTGCGGCGTCCTAGGAAGCTAGGCTCAACGCCCGGAGCTTCCCTCGGACGGAGCGACCTGACCCCGGACAACGCCTGTTGATCTAGGCGAGCCGCCGCCGCGTGACCGTGACGCCCGAATGAGCCGTACGTCGGCGTCCGTCCTGGGCGCCGACGTACGCCCCTGTGGAGTCGGGGCCGCAGGCGCATCGCTTGCCGGTGAATGGACCGCCCCTCCATGTGAATGGTCGAGTCCGTACGTGCGCGGTGCCCGGCTGTCCGGCGCGCCGACCGGGTCGGCGATGATGTCGGCGTGGCTGGGGAGAACGGGCACGACCATCCGGGTCACGAGCATCCGGGTCACAAGCATTCCGGCGAGGTGGCGAGGTTCGTCGGGGCGACGCTCGTCGTATCGGCCGTCTTCTGGGTCCTGGGCGGGATCCGCGAGACAACCATCCTGCTGCCGGGCCTGCCGCTGAGCGCGCTGATGTTCGTGGCGCCCGCGGTGGGCGCCCTGGTCGCCCTCGGCCCGGCTACCGCCTTCCGGCAACTGGGCGCCGGCGTCGTCGCGGGCCTGCGGCACCCGCGTCGCGTCGCCTGGGCGCTGCCCTGGGCTCCGCTCATGCCGGCGGCCATCCTGGTCACCTACCCGGTGCAGGCTTGGATCGGCCGCCCGTTGCCGAGCTTCACCGTGGACTGGGTCACGGTCCTCGTTCTGGCCCTGGCGTTCACCGTGAGCGCGCTCGTTGAAGAGGTCGGCTGGACGAGCGTGCTGACCGTTCGGCTGCTGCGACGGTGGCGACCGGCCGTGGTCGGCCTGGCCGTCGGGACACTATGGGCTCTCGTGCACGCGATTCCCTATGCACAGGCGGGCAACCCGGCGTCCTGGGTCGTCTGGCAGTGCCTGTTCAGCATCGTGTTCCGCGTGGCCATGGTCATGGCGTTCGGCCTGACCGGCGGCTCGTTGAGCGTAGTGGTCGTCCTGCACGCCACGTACAACGTGGCTTGGGGCGTCTACCCCACCCAGGGCTCGCACTACGATCCCCTGCTCGCCACCGTCACGACCGCCCTCGTGGTCGCCGGGCTCGCTGCGGTACCGGCGCTTCGGGCAGCATCGACCCGACGCTCCGCGTCAGTACATGCGCCGGCCCGGTCCTGGAACAGCACCCGGAGTTCGTGAACTGTCGGCGTGCGGTCGGCGAGTTCTGGTACACGCCGCGGCCGTCCACGGCGGAGCTGGCCGGTCGATCGTCGACCGGCTGCTCGCTGCCGGCGCCTGGCCGGACCTCTGGACGGTCGACGACGTCAAACCGTGGCGAGTAAGACAGACCCCGATCACTGGAAGTGATGTATAGCGTCGGCGCAGGAGCAGGATTCTCCGCTTCGTCATCATCCAGCTCGCTGGTCTGGGCGTTGACGTCACCGTCGATGTGCTGACGGACGGCTGGCCGTTCGGCGTCGGTGTCGCTGCGGGTGTGGTCGCCAACCTGCTCCTCTGGGAGCGAGTCCGGGCTGCCGTGAACGGCGCCAGGGCATGGTCAGCGACAAAACCGCCCGGTAGGTGAGCGGAGCTAGAACTGCGGGCTGGTTCTTGTCGCACCTCATGCAAGAACGACAGATTCGGTTCAGTTGACCGATCCGGCCGGCGCCAACCAGACGGCGGCCTGTCCAGAAGCGCGGGCGACCTGGTCGAAGTCCCGGTCGTAGTGCACAAGCGTCAGCGAGTTCAACTCAGCGGTGGCGGCGACCAGGAGATCGACCGCCCCCGCCGACCGATGCTGCCCTTGCCTCGTGAGGGCCTCCTGAACCTCGGCCGCCCGGACGAATACCCTGTCCGGCATCGGTACCCAGACGAACGCCGTCGCCAGAAGCTCGCGAAGCTCAACCCGATGCTTCGTCGAGCGAGCGGTGTACAGCAACTCCAACTCGACCAACGGGCAGACGGCCACGAGGCCCGCCTCAATCTGCTGCTCCCAGCGGCTTCGCACGGCCGGATCCCGCAGCAGCCGCACCAGGGCACTGGTGTCCAGCAGGAACCGCGCGGGGCTCACCTGCGATAGGCCGCCTTGTCCAGCAGCTCGTCGAACGCTCCCGCTTCACCCATCTCGCTCAGCCGGGCCAGAGCGTTGGCGCGCCGCAGCCGCTGCACGGTCTCACGGAGAGCCGTATTGATCGTGTCCTTCTTCGTGGTCGTACCGAGCAACGCCGACGCCTCCGCCAAGGCGTCATCGTCAACCTCAACCAGAACCTTGGTCATCTCGCCCACCACCAGGAGTATATCCGAAACTGCCGAGTAGTATATCTACGCCAAAGTCGCGGCGCCTCCCCAGCCATCAGGCCAGCCACTCGGAGCGGTCACCAGCGATGTCCCGTACGCCGGACCCCGGCACGCTCGCTAGCCACCGAGGCATCGTCAACACACTCGCCGTGGCCACCGTCAGGCCAGGCAACCCGACCCGCCGCGGCAGCGGTGGACGTTGACCCACCGACAGCACATGATCTTGGACAGGAACGAAAAACCCCGATCGGTTCGGCGTCCGATCAGGGCTGTGACCTGGGAAAACTCTGGTGGGCGATACTGGGATCGAACCAGTGACCTCTTCGGTGTGAACGAAGCGCTCTCCCGCTGAGCTAATCGCCCGTGACGGTGTACGAGAGTACCCGATCGCCTCGCGGCCGTGCATCCGGGTAACCCCCTACCCTTGGGTGTGTCGGCCCCGGCGACGCCCGAGACCGCCGAGCCCTCGCCGGCCCCGGGCGCAGTCGCGTCGTGACCTACGTACGCCCGTCCGCGCCATCCGTTGGAGGCACACCTAGCCCGACGAACTCCGGGCACCGCAAAGCGCCTCACGGCGAGACCTCCGGTCACGGGGAGAAATCTGATCACGGGGAAGCCCTCTATCACCGAGAGTGACGATCACGGTGAGCGATCCGGCCCCCTCCGGCCAGTGGGTGATCCCGATCACGCCCGACCGGATCGGCCGCCGCAACCGGCCGCCAAATACGACAAAAACCCGAGCCAAACCATAAGACCACCAAACCGGCCGACAGCCGGCGTCAGGCAACAATCCGCTCAGGCAACAATGCGCTCAGGCCACGATCCGCGTCAGGAGGAGCCGCCGATCATCCGCCACAGGTCGGCGGGCGTGCGGTCGAAGCTGATCCACACCGTCAGCAGCACGACCCCCGTGACGAAGACGATGCCGGACGTCGCGACCAGCCCCCGCACGAGCAGGCTCTGCCGCAGGATCCAGCGCCACCAGCGCTCGAGGTGACGACGGGTGAAGGCCAGCAGCCGCTGGGCCCAGACGAACTCCAGGGCGAGGATGGCGAGCCCGGTCAGGACGATGAGCCAGCCCGGGCCGGGAAGCGGGATGAGGACGATGCCGACGGCCACCACCGCCAAGCCCACGACGGCGGTGACGACCTGGAGGGTGACGCGGCCGGCCCGGGTCGCCCGCAGCCGGGACCGGTAGTCGGAGATCCGTTGCCTGATGTCACCCGTCCTCTGTCGGATACCACCATCCCGTTCCTGAAGCACCATGCGTCACTCCAGCCGCCCCGTGCACGTTTACGGAGACAGACAGTACGACGTTCCGGCAACGCTGGCGACTCGCCTCCGCGGTGTCGAAACCACCGAAACCGCAAGCCGTGGACGACTACGGACAGTGATCCAAGGCTTCCTAACACGACCGGGTGAGAGATCATTGATGGCATCGCACCACGATGACGACGGCCTCAATATGGGTCTGCGGGGCAGCGGGGGCGCCTCGCAGCAGGGCCGGGGGGAGTCAGCCATGAGTGCCATTCGTCCGCAGACCGTCGAGGTCGAGACATCGCTTCGGCTCGTGGCACCCGACGCGACCGCGTTGCCGGTGCGCGCCAGCCTACGATACGACCCGGCCGACCCGTACGCGGTGCACGTCCTGTTCCACGCGGACAACGCGACCGGCGAGACGGTGAGCTGGTCCTTCGCGCGCGAGCTGCTGGTCACCGGCCTCGACGAGCCGGCCGGCATCGGCGACGTGCGGGTGTGGCCGTGGGCGACGCCCCGAGGGGACTTCGTCGCCCTGGCCCTGTCCTCGCCGGACGGCAACGCGCTCTTCGAAGTCCCGCGCAGCGTGCTGGTCCGCTTCCTGCGCCGTACGTACGTCGTCGTGCCGCGCGGTCGGGAGACCGACCACCTCGACGTCGACGCCGCGCTGGTCCGCCTGCTGGCCGGCCGGTGACGGGACGTCCGACCGACGCATCATCCAGTGGCCCGTCCCGAGGCACCGACCCGGGGCGGGCCGCTGGCTCACAGCCGACGGAGCCCTTCCAGCACACGCTCCAGGATGTGGATCCGCTCCTGCGGCTGGTCGTCGTCGGTGCTGGGCTGGTGCAGGGTGAGCATCTGCTCGTCGACCATCTCGGTGACGAGCACGTTGGCGACGCCCAGCGGGACACGCAGGTGGGCCGAGATCTCGGCCAGCGAGTGCGGCTGGGTACAGAGCTGGGCGATCTGCTGCTTGTGGTGACCGCTCAGGTAGGCCAGCTGATGCCCTTGGCTGGTGGTGACGAGCACCGCCTCGAGGGCGAGATCGTCGATGGGCTGGGCCCGGCCGCGGGTGAGCGCGAACGGCCGGACCAGTTCCCCGCGCGGGTCCGACTCCCCCGTGTGCACGCTCGCCTCCTGTTCGGCACCGATCGTGACGGTCGTCGATGACTAGGTTCGGGGTCCGCGTTGGTCGGGCTCGAGCACACCACCGACCCGTTCGGCGAGCAGGCCCAGGGTGTAGCCGACGTGGCCCATGTCGGCGTCAGGACTGGTGACGGCGAGCAGGTTGCCGCGCCGACCGAGCGACATCACGATCACGAAACCGTTGTCTGTGTCGATGATGTGCTGCCGCACGCCGGCGGTGCCCAGGAACCCGGCCACGCTGTAGGTGAGGCTGGACAGCCCGGCCGCGACGGCGGCCAGCCGTTCGGCGTGGTCGCGGGGCAGGTTGGCGGACTGGGCGATGAGCAGGCCGTCGGCGGAGACGGCAATGGCGTGCTGAACGTCGGGCACCTCCTGCGTGTAGGCGGTGAGCAGGTAGTCGGTATCGGGCCGGGTCGTGGTCACTGGCATCGTGGGAATCCGTTCTATCGATTGAGGCGATTGTCGAGGTGGCTGTGCTGGTGCCGGGCCCGTTGCAGGCCGGCCTGGTAGGCGGAGAGCCGGTCGCGGGTCTGCTCGAGCGGACGGCGCGGCGCGGGCGGAGACGGCGTCGGCGGCAGCGACGTCGGTGGGGGCGGTGGGCCGGCCGGGCCCGGGAGCTGAGCCTGGGGTACGCGTTTCGGCAGCCGTGAGCCCTCGGCGGGCTGACCGTCGATGGCCGGCAGCGGTACGGTCGCGTCCACCGGGCTGGCCGGCCAGGCACGCCGATTGGGGTGGTGCCGCGCCACCTCGCCCGGTCGGCGGACAGCAGCGACGGGCGGGAGCGGCGGCATCACGGTCGAGGGGTGATGATGCCGCCCGGTCGGCAGGACGAGCACGGTGGGCGGCAGGGTGACGGTGGCGATGGTGCCGTAGTGCCGATGGGCCTGCAGCTGAACGTGGATGTGGTGCCGGGCGGCCAGACGAGCGACCACGGCCACGCCCATCTTGCGGACGGTGGTCGCGTCGATGGGGCGCGGGTTGGCCAGCAGGGTGTTGATCGCGTACGTCGCCTCCGGGGTCATGCCCACGCCCCGGTCTTCGATCTGGATGACGAACTGGTGGCCGAGGCGACGGGCCTCACACAGGACCACCGTCTCCGGTCCGGAGAACCGGGTGGCGTTGTCGAGCAGTTCGGCGAGGAGGCGGACCACGTCGTTGACCGCGGCCGCGGCCACGAGCACGTCCTCGTCGACCACCCCGAACTCGACCCGTTGATATTGCTCGATCTCCGACTGAGCGGCCCGCAGCACGTCGATGGCGAGCGCGTCGCGGGTCCGCGGCGGGCTCGAGTCGGCGCCCGCGAGCACGAGCAGGTTCTCGTCGTTGCGCCGCATCCGCGTGGCCAGGCTGTCGAGCGCCATCATCTGCTGCAGCCGCACGGCGTCCGTCTCGTCGCGCTGCAGCTGGTCGAGCCGGCTGATCATGTTGTCGACGAGGGTCTGGCTGCGGCGGGCCAGGTTGACCATCATGGCGGAGAGGCTGGTACGCAGCAGCGCCTGCTCGGCGGCCAGGTGCACGGCCGTGCGGTGCACCTCGTAGAGGGCCGACGCCACCTCCCCGATCTCGTCGCGGGTGCGCAGCCGGTCGGGCACGTCGATCTGGGCGGCCAGCTGGGCCGGGCTGGTGTCGGCCAGCGCCTGTGGATCGGCCAACCGGGCGACGGCCGCTGGCAGCTCCGTGTGGGCCACCCCCACGGCGGCGGCGCGGAGCCGGTGCAGGGCCGAAGCGAGCGCCCGGGCCAGCAGCACCGCGATGACGACCGCGGCCGCGAGCACCAGCGTGACGGCGACCGACTCGACCACGACCTGCCGGACCTGGGCTGCCTGGGTGGCGGCGAGTTCGGCCAGGAGCGTGGCGTAGAGCTGCCGGCTGACGTAGCGGGTCAGGTCGGCCAGGCCGGACAGCCGAGCCGCGGTGACGCGGTCGGGCGCCGGGGCGGTCTCGGCCAGGAGGGCGGCCACCGCCGCTTCGGCGGTGTCCACCGTGGCGCCCGTGACCGCCTGCTCGACGATGGCCCGCTGGTCCGCGCTGGCCGTCTGTCTGAACGCGACGAACGCCTCTCGCTGGCCGGTCTGGGTCGCCCGCAGGGACTCCCGCTGGGCGGGGGTGAGCGTGCCGGTCGCGGCGGCGGCCTGGGCGATCGCCTCGGCATCGGCCGCGTGCCCCGCGGCCGAGACGATCGCGGCCACGGCCCGGGTCTGCTCGGCCAGTCCGGCGTCGCTGACGACGGCCGGTAGCGCGGCCTGGTACGCGCCGAGGTCGACCAGTACGGCCCGGTATCGCAGCAACGCCGCCGACACCGACAGGGTCGGATCGCTGAGGATCCGCTGCCGGAGCTCGGCCAGCCCGGCCAGGTGCGTGTCCACGGTGGACAGGCGTGGCCGGACGACCTCGGGCACCACGGACAGCCCGGCCACGGCGGCCTGGTAGCGGGCGACGGCGGCGTCGGTCCGCGTCGTCTGCCGGATGAACGCGGCCCCGTCCCCGCCGGCCAGCCGCCGGGCCGCGGCGATGCGTTCCTGGTGCAGTTCGTGACCCAGCTCGTTGGCCTGCACGGCGACCGCCGCCAGCGCCCGGACCCGGTCGGCCTCGACCGCCCGACCGGCCGCGTCGACCAGTCGGGCGGCGGCCAGCACGCCGATCGCCAGCAGGGGCACCAGCAGGATGAGCGCGAGCTTGGCGCGGATCCGCGCGTTCCCCAGCCGCCACCGTAGGGACCGGCGCGACGCGGCCACGGGCGGGACGGCCACCGGGGTCAGGCCCGTTCCGGCCACCGGTCACCCCTCCCCGGCGACCACGGGGCGACGACCCACCGTGGACACCGCCAGGTTCGAGTGGATCAGCAGTTGCGGGTCCTGCAGGAGCCGCCGGAACGAGGCGATGTCCTCAGCGGACAGTCCCGCCTCGATCAGCTTCGGCTCGAGCTGGGCCGCGGCCAGGAACGGCAGTTGGCACCCCGCCTGGCCGCCCGACCAGGACTTGGCCCACAGCTCGACGTCGATGTCAACCAGGCCGTGGTCGCGCATGGTCCGGTGGACGTTGCGGCCGAACGTGGTGTCGTTGCCGGCCACGGCCAGCACGGCCAGTAGCGCCTCGTGGTAGGCGGCGAACAGCCGGCGGGCCAGCAGGCGGTCCGGCGCGTCGAGCACACACCAGTCCCAGGACGGCTGGAACTCTTCGATCACCAGCACGCCGCCGGGCGCCAGCGCCGCGGCGAGCTTGCCGACGAGTTCGTGGCGGTTGGGCAGGTGCGCCAGCAGCAGCCGGACGTGGATGACGTCCCACCGACCCTCCTCCAACGGGTCGGTGACCAGGTCGTGGCGGCGTACGGTCAGGTTCGGGTACGTGGCCGCCACGGCGGCGACGTGGGTGGGGTCGGTGTCGGTGGCGGTGACTTCCCCCGCGTGCTCAGCCAGCCAGGCGGCGACGCTGCCCGACCCGGCCGCCACCTCGAGGCACCGCGACGTCGGCGTGACGTATCGGCTCAGCCGCCACGTGGTGAACGGGTCGAGCATCTCCGACAGCACCGACAGCAGCGCGGCGTGGTGCGTGGCGCCCCGTTCGACGTCGTCGGCGAACACGTAGCCCGGCAGACTCCCGGCTTTCATCGATTCCTCCAAAGACTGTCCAGATGCGACTTCGGTGGGACGGTGTGGGGGGTCGGCCCGGGGCTACTGCCAGCGGTCGCCGGTGGCGGTCAGAACCACCAGCCCGCCGGCCAGGCCGGAGTGCTGTTCAGCGGTGAACCGGATGGGTCCGGTTATCCCGTCGATACGCGTGAATTCGAGGCGGTCGCGGACCTCGGCCCGGTCGGGACGGCCGGCCCGGGCGATGGCGTCGGCGAGCACGAGCAGGGCGTCCGCGGCCCAGGCGGAGTGCAGTTGGTAGCCGCCGTACCGGGACACGTAGGCGAGCACCCACTCCTGGCGGGCGGCCGCGGCCGGGGACGCGGCGATGCGCTCGGCCGCGACCGCGGTCGAGGTGGCCACCAACCGTGTTCCGGCCAGCCAGCCCGGGGCGGCGAGCTCGCCGGCGGCCAGCATGTCGGCGTAGAACCGCCCGTGGTAGCCGGCCGACCGCAGGGACTGCGCCACCGCCGTCGCCGCCGGCGCGGGCAGCCACAGCAGCACCGCGTCAGGGCCGCTGCTGTCCCCTGTGGACGGTCGCCGCCGTCGGTCGAGAATCGAGGAGGTCAGCCCGGTCAGCGTCGCCTCGTCCACCGGGCTCGGCACCTCGACCGTCGTGGTCACCGTCAGGCCGACGCGGTCCGCGGCCTGGGCGAACCAGCGCACGCCCTCCCGACCGTACGGGTCGGCCGACGCGAGCACCGCCACCGTGGTCACGCCGTCGCCGGCCATGGCAGCGGCCAGCGCGTCGGCGTTGTCGACCGCGTTCGGGCCCAGCCGGAACACCCACCGCCGCTGCGCCGCCGGGGCGGCCACCGACTCCTCGCCGGTCAGCGCGATCACCGGCAGGGTCAGCGAACCGGCGGCCTCGATGACACAGATCGGGCAGCCGGCCGTCACCACCGCCACCACCTGCGGGTCGGCGGCCAGCCGGGCCAGGTTCTGCGCGGACAACCCGCGGTCGCCGCGGTTGTCCAGCACCTGCAGCTCGATCGGCCGCCCGGCCAACGCCCGCTCGTTGATCTGCTCGACGATCAGGCGCAGCGCGTTGTCGTACGCCGGGCCCGGCCCGCGACCGGTCAGGTCCACATCGATTCCGATCACCGCCGGCTCGGGGGCGGTCCGCGTCGGCCACACCCCGCACCCGGCCGCCACGGCGGCGGTGGCCGCGAGCACGACCGCGACCAAGCGTCGACGTCGGCTTCCGGCCCGTCGGCGGCCCGCGGCGTACGGCGCTCCCCCGGGGCCACGGTCGATGACCCAGCGGCCGCTCATGCGCTCACCTGCCGAGCCCAGCCGGCCACCAGCCGCTCCACCGCAGCGACCACGGCGAACATCGACAGGCTCATCGCCGCGAGCACGAACAGGGCCGCGTACACCAGCGGCATGTCCGAGCCGGCTGCCCGGATCGCGTACCCCAGGCCGGCCGTGGCGCCGAAGAACTCCGACACCACCGCGCCGATCACGCACAGCGGCGCGGCGATCCGCAGGCCCACGAAGATGCGCGGCACCGCCCACGGCAGCCGGAACTTCACCAGCCTCTGCCACCACGACGCCGACAGCGACCGGGCCAGCTCCACGTGCTCGGCCGGGGTGGCGGCGATGCCGTGCATGGTGGCCAGCACCACCGGCAGCAGGCAGGTCGCCACCACGATGACCACCTTGGGTGTCGACCCGAAGCCCAGCCACACCACCAGCACCGGCGCCAGGGCCAGCTTCGGGATCGCGTCCAGCCCGACCAACGTGGGCAGCACCGCCCGGGCCAGCAGCGGCCAGCTCGCCAGCACGGTCCCCACGGTCACGCCCAGGCCGGCCGCGATCACGTACCCCAGCCCGGCCTCGCCCAGCGTGGTCAGGGTGCTGCGGGCCACGTATCCACCGCGCTCGAGGAACACCCCGGCCACCGCCGAGGGCGACGGCAGGACCAACGGATGAACCCGCAGCACCGCCGTCGCCGCCCACCACGCCGTCACCAGCAGCAGCCCGAAGACCACTGGCGGCAGAGCCCCGGTCACGCGACCCACCGGCCTCACCCGAACAGTCCGGGCGCGACCAGCTCCTCCGGCCGCACCGAGACATCGATCAGCCCGTACGAGCGCAGGATGCCGGCCGACTGGGCCAGCCGGGTCAGGTCGAACTCGCCCAGCGCCAGGCCCTCGTCGGCCCGCACGTACGGGGCGAGCAGCTCGTTCTCCTTGGCGGCCACCGGGGCCGGTTGTCCGCCCTCGTGCCGGCGGTGCCGGGCGAAGATCTCCCCCGCCTCGGTCGGGTTGCTCACCGCGTACTCCAGCCCGCGCAACGCGGCCCGGTTGAATGCCCGCACCAGCTCCGGCTCCTCGGCGGCGAGCCGGCGCGAGCAGCCCAGTCCGGAGCCGTACAGTTCGGGCAACGCATCCGAGTACGTAAAGACTCGGATAGGACGACCGACCTCTCGCTCGATCGCCGCCCGGGCCAGCACGAACTGCTGGATCGCGTCGACCTCGCCGGCCGCGAGCAGCGCCCCGAAGCTGGGCGGCGGCGGGGACACCAGCTCCACCGAGGCCGGGTCGAACCCGTTGAGCGCAGCGAACGTGGGGAACAGGATCGTGTTCGTTCCGCCGGGGATGACGGCCAGGCGCTTGCCGGCCAGATCCCGCGGCCGGGTGATGCCGGAGTCGTCGCGGACGATGATGCACCCGAGCAGCTGGGCGTGTAGGACCGCGGTGAGGACGAAATCGGTGAACGTGCCCGCGGCGAACTCCACCAGGGCGGCATTGACGTCGATGGTCGCGATGTCGACCTGCCCCGTGGCCAGCTGGGTCAGGTTGGTCACCGTCCCCTCGCCCGGCACCACCTCGATCCGGATTCCCTCCTCGGCGAAGAACCCCTTCTCCTCCGCCACCGTGAGGTACGCCTCCCGGCCCGTGGCCAGCCCCAGGCCGGTGTTCACCCGCACCAGGCGCAGCTCGCCCTCGGGATCGGCGGCGGGGTCGGAAGCCGTGCGGCGGGTGCACCCCACCGCCAGCGCGACTCCGGTCGCCAGCACCCCGGCGCTGAAGGTGCGGCGCGTCATCGGCCTCGCCATTATCGCGGTCATCGATAACCTCGCTGGTTTCAGGTCTTGTCACTAACGATCGGGTCCCGGGCCGGGCACGCACACCGTGGCCATCGACGCACATGGGTCTCGACCCGGCTGCGGGCACACCTGGGTCACGGTCGGTCCGGCCGACGCCCCGAGCCGTTCGACCGCGGTTGGCCTCCGGCGACCGACCACCGTGGACGCGGGGCTCAGGACGCCGAACCATCGGACCGCCGTGACCCAGGCTGACCCATCGGTCCGTTGTGGACCGATCCCCTGGCCACCGTCCATCCTGGACATCGGCCGGTCCCCGAGGACACGAACTTGTGCCGCCTCTCTCAGGCTGGCCGTGGGGAAAGTGATGACCTCGGCCGGGCTTCCGGCCGGCCGGAGACGGCCAGCCCGCGCCACAGGGTCGGAAATCCGGTGTACGGAAAGGCCCTTCTTTGACTAGCCGTGCCGATAGTTCCAGGGCGAGTGGGGCGTTCCGGGCCTGGTGGAGGCGTCGTTAACTTCGCTTCGCCCACGGCCAGGGCGGCGTGCGATCGAGACCTCGCGTTGGTGGATCAAACGGCCGGGGTCAACCGACAAGGAGTCGACCGTGTGGCCCGGGATCGGGGCGCCGCGCTGCCGACACCCACCTGTCCGGCTGGCACGACGCAGGCATCACGCATCAGCGAGTCACAGATCTGCGTCACGGGATCGAGTTCTACCCCAACGAACGGACGAAGCCATTCATCTGGTTGCTCCCGGGGCCTTACCAGCACCGACCGGTGCGCTGGATCCGGCCACCGTTGAAGAGAGCGCGACGCAGGCGGCGATAGACGCTGTTCGGCTTGGGCGGCGGGACGTGGTTGCGCAGCACCACCCAGCCAGACCCGCCCAGTCACCGGGGCGGACGTGGACCCGGACAGCCGTGATCGGGCCAACCGGCATTCCGATGCGGAACCATGGCCTGCCGGAAGGCCCGATCTCGGCCAGCCCGTCAAATCACGAGAAGCGCGAGCATCTCCTCCATGGGCACCACCGAGCGGAAGCCGGGTTGCCCCTGCGACCCCGACGGCGACTCGTGCCGACGGGCACCCCGGGACGTGGCACACCACTCCGGCAGATGACCGGGCACCATACCCTCGTCACCATCGGCGGCCCGATCCCACTGCTCCATCGTGGGCAGCTGCTTGCTGGCCCAGGCCACGTACGCCTGCGCATCGGCCCACGACACCTGCACCGGCGTATCGGCCATGCTCGGCGCAAACACCCCGTCGCGCCACTGCGCCGGCGGCCGATGGCCCGTGGCATCGACGAACTGGCTGTAGTCCGAGCAGGTCGTCGGCAGCACGTCGATGTAGTAGCCGGGCAGCCAGACCGTCTCACCGCCCTGCGTCTGCCACGGCCCTGGCTCGATGAGCGTCATGAGCTTGCCATCGATGGGATGGCGCACCAGATGCCGCGCGGTGCTGCTCGGCAACCCGCCGTCGACGTGAGCCGCCCGACTACCGGCCAGCCGCTCGAACCGCGTGCGAGCCTCGGCATTACATGACGCCAGCGATGTGTCCAACGCCGCCTGATTGACCGTACGCGGCCGAATCGTCTCACCGCCCGACTCCCACTTGGACACCATGCGCTCGCTGACCCCGAGATGGGCGGCAAACGCCCGAATGCTCATCCGGCGAGCTTCCCGCAGAGCTCGTATCTCCCGTCCCGTCCACTGTGGAACGGTCGTGGTCATGCACGTCTCCTTCGATCGCACGTCGAAAAGACATGATCATCGTAAGCACGCCAGTGGAGCTGTTCGCAAGAAAAACTATGCGTCGATTGCTCCGACCGAGCGGTCAGGCGGGGCCGCGGCGGCCGGGTGGGGCCAACGATCGTCGGTCCCGACGCGAGCCGATCGGTTCAGGTGTTCAGATCCGTCGTGTCTGGCCGCATCGTCGATCCGGTAGCCGTCGATGTCGACGATCGATGCTGGATTCGTGGCTGGTTCCGGTCGATGGCGCCGCGCCCAGATCGTGGGCGCTCGTCAGACTTCACCGAACTTCCCCCCAACTCCGATGCACTCGATATCGACCGCCGCCACATGGCGGTGTGTCCGGTGGTTGGGCGAAGCCCGGACGGCCGAGCTCGGTGTGCTGACCGACTGAGCAACCGTGCGCCGGCCGCGAGGAACCGCGCGTCGGACGTGACGCGGGCCAGGAAGCAAGCGGCCAGTTGGGCGGCTCAGAGATGATCTTGGCAGGGGTGGCGCAGCCTGAACGGTATGGCCCCGCTGCCCCACGTCGGTGAGCCAGGCTCGTCACCGGGTCGAGGGCTCGCCCCGCCCACCGGTCTTACCGGTTCGGGTCGGGGGCCGGTGCTGGGTTTTGTTAACTCCGGTTGACGTGAACCGTTCAACCATTCATTGCTCATTATCCGTTCGGCTGACGCGCGACGCGCCCAGAATCGACTTGAATAGCTCAAGTGACCGTTCCGGCCGCGGGCGAATCCTTTCGTTACGACGCCTTTATTTCGTACAGTCACCACCTTGACGGGGCCCTGGCTCCGGCGATCCGCAGCGGCCTGCAGCGCTTCGCCCGGCCGGCGCTGCGCCCGCGGGCACTCTCGGTGTTCTGCGACAAGGCGAGTCTGTCGCTCAACGAAAGCCTCCGGGCCGGCATCGAACAGGCGCTCCGCCAGGCCCGGACGTTCGTCCTGCTCGCGTCGCCCGAATCCGCCGCCTCCCCCTGGGTTCGCCGCGAGGTCATGTTCTGGCAGCAGCACTGCGCCGGCCGGCCGATCTTCATCGTGCGCACCGGTGGGGAGTTGATCTGGGATGGGGTGCGTGGCCGGTTCGACGAGCGGTCCACCGCACTGCCTTCCTGCCTGCACGACTGGTTCGCGAGTGAACCCAACTGGCTGGACCTGTCCACGGTCGACCGCCGGGAGCGCCTCTCACTACGGCACGTCGCGTTCCGCGATGCGATCGCCACCCTGTCGGCCGCGATCCAGGGCCGGCCCAAGGACGACCTGCTCGACGAGGAGGTGCGGCTGTGGCGTCGGCGCCGACGCCTGACCATTGCCGGAGCCGTCGCTCTCACGCTCACCACCCTGGGTTCCGTCACCGGCGGCGCCATCGCCGTGGGGCAACGCAATCGGGCGATCGCACAGGAACGCCTCGCCGAGACCCAGCACCGGACCGTGCTCGCGCACGGCCTCACGGCCCAGGCCGATGACATCAGTACCCGCGACGTAGGTACGGCCATGCGGCTGGACATCGCCGCCCAGGCGATCCTGCCCAACCCGCGGTCGCAGGCCGGCCTGTACGCCCGGGTCAACGCCAACCCCCGCATCGCGGCGTCGCTGACGCACCACAACGGCGCGGTCCAGGCGCTCGCCGCCGGGCCGAACGGCCTGCTCGCCGCCGGGCCGAACGGCCTGCTCGCCACCGGCGACGAAAGCGGCCAGGTGCTCACCTGGGATGTCACGGACCGGAGGCCCCGGTTCTCCTGAGCACTTTCTCGGCGACTCAGGACAAGGGCATCTGGGCGCTGGCCTGGTCGCCCGACGGGCGCCACCTGGCCGTCACCGACAGCGGTGGAACACTGTCCATCCTGGATCAGGCCGACCCGGCCGCTCCGCGAGTAGCGGGCGAGCCGGTCGCGGTCGACGACGGGGACCTCTACGCGGTCGCGTGGTCGCCGGACGGCACTCGACTGGCGACGGGCGGCGACGATGAGCTGGTCCGGCTCTGGGACATCACCGATCCCGAGCGCCCGAAGGCCGGTCCGGTGCTCACGGGCCACGACGACAGCGTGTACTCCCTGGACTTTTCACCCGACGGTCGGTGGCTCGCCTCAGCCAGCCAGGACAAGACCGTACGCCTGTGGAGCGTCTCCGGGCCCCAGCCGCGGACCCTGGGCCCGCCGCTGCAACACGATCGGGAGTTGCTGCGTGTGCAGTGGTCGCCCACCGGCGATGCCCTCGCCGTGGCCGCCGGTACCCCCAACAATCACCTCTACATCGGTGCCCCCGGCGACGACGGGATCGTCATCTGGGACGTCTCCGACCCGACCAGGCCGGCCCGCCGGGGCAACCCGTTGGATTCACACGGCGACAACTATGTCGCCTGGTCGCCGCGCGGTGATGAGCTGGCGATCAGCCTCGACCAGCGGCTGTACCTGGTCGACCCGGCTGACCTGAGCCGGGGCATCCCGCTGGTCGGCCACACCGAGACCGTGCTCGCGCTGATCTGGTACGCGGACGGGGTCCTGGCCTCGGTGAGCAGCGACGCTACCGGCATCCTCTGGGACACCGCCGGTGAGCGGAACATCACAGCGTTGCCGCACGCCCTCACCGTCGGCGACGGCCAGAGCCTCGACGAGTACGACGCCCAGCTGACGGCCCTGGCCTGGTCGCCGGACGGGTCGCTGGCGGCCGTGGGCAACCACGCCGGTGACCTGTAGCTGTGGGACGTGTCCGACCCCACCCGTCCACGGCCGGTTGGCCCGCTTCTCGCGGGAGTGCTGATGCGCGAGAAAGCCGAGGGTGTCGGGGATCTGGCCTGGTCGCCCGACGGAGCGCTCCTCGCGGTCGGCGGAGAAGGTCACGGCGCGCTCGCCATATGGGACACCACCGATCCATCGAGACCGATGCAGGTCCACGGCCCGGTCACCGTGAGCGCGGACGCCCCTGACGGACTCGTTCTGGCCTGGGCGCCTCATGGCCGCACCCTCGCCATTCTCGACCGCACGGACGTCATCCTCTGGAGCTTCGACGAGCCAGCCAAACCAGTCGAGCTGGCCCGCGTCTCCGCGCCGTACGCGACGGACGTCATCTGGTCGCCCGACGGACGCCAACTCGGCGTTATCGACGGCTACGCCATACAGCTGTGGGATGTGACCGACCGCAGGCAGCCCCGGCCGCTCGGACCGACGTTCAACGAAGAGAAGGGGCTGTACGCGCTGGGCATGGACCCGATGCCGGCGAGTTGGGCCCCCGACGCACCGGCTGTGGCCACGGCCAGCCATGGCTCCATGGCGCGTCTATGGGACGTGAGTGACCCGACGGCCGCGACACCGATCGGCGACGGGCTCGCGGCCCACACCGACAATGTCGTCGGTGTGGCGTGGTCGCCGACCGGCGACGTCCTGGCCACGCTCGATCTCGACCGGAACATCGCGTTCTGGGACGTGGCGTACCTGCCGAGCCCGCGCCAGATCGGCCCCACGATCACGCTGCCTGGTGACATGGCGTCCGGGCTCATGGCCTGGTCACCGGACGGCCGGTTCCTGCTAGCCGTCTCGGACACCCGGGCACTGATCTGGGACCTGCGCGGCCTGCACTACCTGCGCGAACACGCTGTCGAGCGGGCCTGCGCCGCGGCCGGGGGCGGCCTGACCCCCGAGCAGTGGGCGCAGTTCATCACCACCCTGCCGTACCAGCCGACCTGCCCGGAAACGGGCTCGGCTGCATCGAACCAGGGCGCTGCTAGTCCGGCGGACCGCACCGGGTGGGCCACGGCGGTTCCGATCGCCATCGCGGTGGGTACCACCCAGGTCATCGTCGCAGCCGGTACCGCGCTGGCTTTGGCGTGGTGGGTCCTCCGACGACGACGCTCCGCCTCCGACGCCGCCCGCGACCTCAGAGCTCCGACGGGCGGTGGTGGTCAGTTGCGGTAGCGATAGAGGATTCGACCACGGTCGAGGTCGTACGGGCTCATCTCGACGAGTACGCGCCCATCCATCGTTTGGCCGTTGTCGACGCCATTGTGTCCCTCGGCTCCAAGCCGGCGGTCACGCCGAGGCACGGCGGTGAAGGACGACCTGTCGGGTCGGACGAAAGCCGGCCTGCTCGTAGAAGGACACCAATCTGGGGTCGCAGAACAGCGAGACGACCGGGATGGGCTGCAACTGGTCGGCGATCGCCGCGACGAGCATGCGCCCGACGCCGAGCCCACGAACGTCGGGCGCGACCACGACATCCTCGATGTAGGCCCGCAGCACCCCGTCGCTGACGCTGCGGGCAAACCCAACGAGACGGTCGCCGCGCCACGCGCCGACGGCGGGAAACGCGTCGAGCACCCTGGCTACCTGGTCCGCTGTACGCTCGGGCCACCACCCCTCCGCGCGGTAGAGCGCAACCACCTGATCGGCGGTTATGGGACGGGACGCGTGCGGTGTCACCTGGATCTCTGATGCGTCGTCCACCTCGGGGAGCGTACAGGCCGGACCCGATGGAAGCGGGCCTCGACGTGACTCCACCTATCCGCACACGCCGAGACGACTGCGTCGGCCGGCCTAAAGCCCCACGCCGCACCCCGGCGCCACCAACGAACCGCATCACCAACCCGTGTGGGCAGGACACCTAGGGCGTGTCTGCTGAATGGTTGGCGTCGGGTCTGGTAGATCTTCTGGGTGATTGATCGTCATGATCTGACCGATTCTGAGTGGGCGATGCTGGAGCCGCTGCTGCCGGACCGTACGGTGGCGCG